>ERZ1023420.28-NODE-28-length-86614-cov-14.198004_pt1 | contig 86614 bp, 85 predicted proteins | sample MGYA00380512_ERZ1023420 | MGnify/ENA primary metagenome ERZ1023420 (study PRJEB33173, sample SAMEA4830390) | metagenome | study: EMG produced TPA metagenomics assembly of the PRJEB25223 data set... | reverse complement strand
ATAAAAATTGGACTGATGATTTTTAGTCATCAGTCCAATTTATTATAGAGCCAAATATTCATAAAAAAACACTGACAAAAGCATTGCTTTCGTCAGTGTGTCGAATCTATTTCTTATAAGAAACGTTTAGCAGCGACAGAAATTGGTGGAATTTCGTCGAAGTCTAATTTTTTATCTTCAGTAATTGATCTGTAAGCCCATTTACCATAGTTGATTGCTTCTTCATTAACAATTTTACCTGGTAATGGTGCAGCATTTGGATCAACATGTACATCAACGATTGTTGGTACATTTTCATTTAACGCTGCTTCTACTACTTCATCGATACGGCTAGGATCTTTTAATACATAACCTTTACCGCCTGCAGCTTCAGCGAATTTAGCATGGTCCATATCAGAGAAATCAATGGCATATTCTAATTCACCTGCAGCTTGTTGTTCATATTTAATAAATGATAATTGTTTGTTATTCATAACAAAAATTGTCATTGGTAAGTCATATTGAACAGCAGTTGCAAAGTCTTGCATTACCATTTGGAATGCGCCGTCACCGCTAATTGAGATAGCTTGACGTTTAGGGAAAGCGATTTTAGAAGCAATTGCTCCTGGAAGTCCGCAACCCATTGTACCTAACCAAGAAGAAATAATAAATTTATTATTTACTGATAAGTTTAGGTAACGTGTTGACCAAACTGTAGATGTACCTACATCGATTGAGAATACAGCATCATCGTCACTATATTTACTAATTGATTTCATTAAACGTTCTGGGCGGATTGGTGTGCTTTCTTGATTCATATCTTGTTCCATCCATTTATCCCAAACAGCTTTACGTTCTAATGTTTTTTCTAAGAATGGGCGTTGAGGTACGTGTTTGATAACATCAGTTAATTGATGGAAAGCAAGTTTCGCGTCACCAACGATACCAACATTGACACTGAAACGATGTCCAATTACATCTGGGTTTGTATCAATTTGAATTGCTTTAATATTTTTCTTAGGTAGGTAGTCAACGTAAGGGTAGTTAGTACCTGCCATGATTAATAAATCGGCATCTTGAATTGTTTGGTAAGATGTTTTTGTACCGATTTTACCTAAGTTACCGATGCTATATGGGTGATCATCAGGAATGATTGTTTTAGCTGGTAACGTATGAATTACTGGAATTTTAGCCGCTTCTACAAATTCACGTAATTCATCTTTAGCATTTTGTGCACCTACACCAATAATCATTACTGGTTTTTTACTTTTATCGATTAATTTTGCAGCTTTTTTAATGCTACGTAATGTTGGAGTTGGTGCTTTTGGTTTAGTAGTGTCTATAGCACGATGAGTTGTGTCTTTAATTTTTTGAGTTAATAAGTCATTAGGACATACAACTACTGCTACACCACGTTTTTCATATGCTGTACGAATAGCTTCGTTAACAATTTCAAATACGTTATCACCTTTTTGAATTTGGTGATTATATACAGATACATCTGAAACCATATCAGTAATGTTTGTTTCTTGGAAAGCTTTTGTACCTAATAAAGTACTATTTGTTTGACCTGCTAAAATTAATTGAGGTACGCGATCCATTTTTGCATCGTACATACCATTTAATAAGTGAACGATACCAGGACCACCAATACTTAATGCTACCCCAATTTTACCTGTCATTTTAGTGTATGAAGCTGCAGCTAAACTTGCTACTTCTTCATGACGTACATGATAGAATTTAAATGAGTCTCTAACAGTACGTAAACTATCTACTACTGCGTCAATTGAATCCCCTGGAATACCATATAAGTGATCAATATCCCATGCTTCTAACGCTTTAACTAATGCTTCGTTTGCTTTTATCTTCGCCATTATTACAATAGCTCCTTTCTCTTTTTAAACGAGTACAATATATATATTCCCTTTAGTAGAATAAAATAATCATAATTGGAATAAGTATCGAACTAATTACAGCAGTTAATATCATTCCAATTGAACTGAATGCACCAGATTCATTATCGTGTTCTAATGCTTTTGCGGTACCAAAAGCGTGTGATGCATTCCCATATGTTAACCCTCTGGCAATAGAGGTCTTAAAATTACCTAATTTCAATAACATTGATCCCATCATACTACCTATTAAACCTGTAGTTATAATGAATAATACTGTAATCGTATCAGTACCACCTAATTCCTGTGATACTTCGATACCTACAGCAGCTGTTATTGAACGTGGTAATATTGTTACTATCGTCTCCTCGTCGTAACCCAATAAGTTTAACGAGGTAAACACTAACATAAAATTAAGTATTACGCCAACCATCACGCTTGAAAAGATAATACTTAAATTCTCAATAATTTTATGTCGATTCTTATATAGTGGGTAAGCTAAACATACAACAGTGGCATTCAATAAATGATTGATCCATTTACCACCTGTCATATAATCATGATAGTTTTGATGTGTTAACAATAATACAATAATGACACCGACCGAACCTACTAACGCTGGGTTCAAAAATGGATTATCATATTTTTGTTGTAGCTTTTTTGCAGCAAAATACATAACGACGGTCAACAATATCATTAAGATAGCTTGAATGAATGTCATACTATTGACGACCTCTCTTAACGTTAGGTTGTTTAACCATTTTTTCAGCGATGTAACCAGAAGCTAGTGCAACGCAACTTGTACCTACAATAATTAATAAGAAGAAAATGATATAACTCTTTGTAATATCAGAAACAACATCCATTATTCCTACTACAGAAGGTATAAAGAAAAACACCATTGTAGCTAATAGAAATTCTGCGCCGTCAGATATCCAATTCATACGTATCACTTTCAGTTCAAGTAAAATGTACAACATTATCATGCCTACGATACTTCCAGCTAGTGGTATATGCAATAATGTTTGCAATAAACTACCTAAGTAACTAATGACTATGATAATGGCAATTTGTATGATAACTTTTGAAATAAATAATACTTTTTTCAAGATGACTGACCTCCCACTAAAATATGTCGAAATTGTTACAGTGAAATTTAAACCTACATTCATCATTCTAATTCAACCTAAGTAAATAGAAAAATATCCATTTTAAATACCACCTATAGTTTTTTTCTATGTAATCGCTTTAACAACTATACGTATTGGTGTGATTGAATTTCGATGACAATATTATTGCGTTCGGAACGAACCCAACATATGCAAATAAAAATAGAGAAGCGTTTCGTTTAAACGCTTCTCTATTTTTATTTACCTATTTATTCTGCTTGTTGTTATGAAGTATTATTTAGTCATATTTTAATCTCTTGCTCATAAATTCTATCCATTTAGAGGTAGCGTGACTTAACAGTTTATCCTTTTTCCAAATTGCACCTAATTCCCAACTCATTCCAGTATCCTCAATCTTAATACTTCTGATATTGTCTTTGAGCATGTTAGCGATGTGCTCTGGTAAGATACTTACACCTAAACGTGCTAGCAACAGATACTCAATAAAGTTCCATTGCGAGACATTTGAAACCGTATTTGGGAGAAAACCTGCATTTTTAGCTGCGGCAATAATTTTATCATTAAGGTAAAAGTCTTCGTTAAACAATATAAAATCTTCATTCTTAAGTTCTGCCATTGTAACAGAATCACGTGCTGCAAGGTCATGTTCTTTACTTACAACTAATCTCAAATCTTCACTATATAACGGTAAACAGTCAAAGACGTTCTCATCTATTGGAATTGTTGTAATTCCAATATCAATTTGATCATTAATAAGTCGCGTCTCTATAGATTTACCGCCACTTTCATTTAAATTATACGTAACGTTTGGATAGAGCTTGTGAAACTCCCCTAGTATGTAGATAAATTGTTGCATGTCCATTACTGCAGACATACCTATATTGATATGACCTGTTTCTAATCCTAATAGCCCATTAATTTCGAAAGGAATATTATCATATAACGCTATAATTTCCTCACACTTTTTATAGAATATTTTACCCGCATCAGTGAGTACGAGGTGACGCTTTTGACGATCAAATAATGTCATTTTCAATTCATTTTCTATATCTTTAATTGCTTTACTAATCGTCGGCTGCGCTATGTATAGAGATTTCGAAGCATTTGTCATACCACCTTGATTAACTACTTCCATAAAATATTTCATATGTTTGATGTCCAAATGCTCACCCTCTTTGTTCATTATTGTAATTTCATTATACACGAAATATTTTGAGAAAATAAAAATATGTAAAGTTAAACTAAATATTTCCGAGAACAAGTCTAATTCAAATTCAATGTCAGACCCTATATGTTTCATTATAAAAAAATGTTATAATCACATAGGCTCAAATTGATTGAAGAGGTGAGGCATTGAGCTTTTACGAATTTATGCAAAATTTCGTTGGTGATGACACACCATTAGGTGAATTGGTAAATTGGATTAATCAAGATAGCAATTTCCCTAGAGAAGTGAAGAGCCAAGCAGAAGTATTGTCATATTTTCGAAATAATCCATGTTCAGAAAACATACCCGTGACTATCGTTAAAAGAGCATTGGCTGTTTTTAACCAATTCACAAATGTATGATTTCTAACTTGTTATTATACATCATGGACGTATCATCTCACCAAGCGCCTTTATGGCGCTTTTTTTGGGAGTGGGACAGAATTTTATTTGAATTCGTTGTATCCCCAGCTTGCATTGCTTGTAGAATTTCTTAGTGAAATTTTTTTGCTGAAGCCCCGCACACCCCGCAAAGATTACTAGAGCTGAGAATAGCTGATTAGCGCATCTTCTCAGTTCAGTCAGCTACTGCGAATATAATAGGTGAATTTAATATATTATTTTTATTTCTAAGCGCCTTAATGGTGCTTTTTTTATAGGGTAAACTTCAAATCAATTTCACATTTAAAATTAAGTAATGCTTTGAACTTTAAGACATTACCGTGTTGCTATCTTAAATTGTGTAAAATTACTTTAATGTAAAATAAGTTACAAATTACGCTGTTATATTTCATATATATTACAGTTACTTGTATAATTCGTTTCTTATATTGTATTAGACCTTTTTAACGAATATGATTAATACAGTTTTTAATTCTTTTATATTTTGAAGGGAACAAAAATGAAATTTAAAAAATTATTTTCACGTCTTTTACTCGCTACTGGAATCATGTTCGCAGGGACTTTTACATATCAAAACATTGAACACACGCACGTATCTGAAGCCGCTTCATATAACTACTATACGAAAGGTCAATGTACTTGGTGGGCATACCAACGTCGTGCTCAACTAGGTAAACCAATATCAAATCGTTGGGGAAATGCAAAGAACTGGTATTACAATGCACAACGCTCTGGTTATAGAACTGGTCACACGCCTAAACGCTACGCAGTAATGCAATCTACTGCAGGATATTATGGCCACGTTGCTGTAGTTGAGCGTGTATATAGTAACGGTAGTATTAAAGTTTCTGAATACAATTACAATAGACCGAATGCATACGGAACTCGCTACTTAAGTAAATGGTCTGCACGTAGTTATAATTACATCTACTAAAATAAATAATGACATATAAATGATAAATAAAAGCCACTATTTATGAATCGAGGTATTGAATTAAGTACCTCACTCATAAGTAGTGGCTTTTCTATATATTGTTATTGTTGTCGTAAATCTTTTAAAATTTGTTGAGCCGTAGCAGTATTTGCTTTAGGCGCAGTTTTCAATGCTTCGGCAACACGAGCAATCTCATCACCTTGAGCACCTACTACGATTGCTAATGATTTGTATTGTAAACTCATATGACCTTTTTGAATACCTTCAGAAACTAAGGCTCTACATGCTGAAAAGTTCTGTGCCAATCCTACAGCAGCAACAACTTGACCTAATTCTTGTGCTGATTGAACATTTAATAATTCAAGTGATGCTTTCGCAATTGGCAATACTTTCGTACCACCACCAACAATTGCTAATGTCATCGGTACTTCTATTGTTCCGACTAAGCGACCACGTTCTTTATCAAACTTCCAAGTCGCAATACCTCTATATTGTCCATCACGACCGGCATATGCATGTGCACTTGCTTCTGCTCCGCGTGTATCATTACCAGTTGCTAAGACTACGGCGTGAATACCATTCATAACACCTTTATTGTGTGTTGCAGCACGATGTATATCGACTTGTGCTAGTACAGAAGCACGCTCCATGCGTTGTGCTACTTCTTCACCAGAACGATCACCTTTATTTAAATCTTTGATATCAATTTCACCTTGAACTCGTACTACTGAGGCTGTGGCATGGTTAGACAAAATGCTCATAAGCACATCGCGATCTGGAAACTCATTGTTCATATGTGCAGTTATAGCTTCCAAGATTGTATTAAGCATATTGGCGCCCATTGCATCTTTAGTATCTACAAATACTTTTAAAGACAATAGTTGATTCTCTGGGAACGTATCAATTTCAATACGTCTGTATCCACCACCACGTTCTATAATTGATGGGTAAGCTTCAGCTACAATCTGTTCAATTTGTGGTTCTAAATCGTAAATTGCTTGTGCCAAGTCATCGGTATCACTTACGTCATCAAATACAATTTGACCAATCATTAGTCGTTCACTCTTAATAGTTTTAAAACCACCTGTATTATTGACTAACTTAGCGCCATAACTTGCAGCAGCTACTACAGAAGGTTCTTCAACCATCATCGGTACAACATATTCTTTATCATCGACAATGATTTTAGGTAATAAACCTACAGGCAATGTGCCTTGACCAATTACATTCTCAATTAAGCTATTCGCAACTTCTTCATTAATTAATGGATTTTTTAGTAAAACATCATAATTAGCATCTGTTAACCATCCATAATCAACAAGTTGTTTTAATTTATCTTCACGAGATAAATGTCGAAATTTCTTATCTAAACTCTTCATAGCATTATTCCCCTTTATCAATCATTAGAGCGATACCTAATCCTCCACCAATACATGCTGTAGCAATACCCGTACGTTTATTTTCTTGTTCAAGTGCGTTCACTAAAGTAGTGACTAATCTAGCACCACTGGCACCAATTGGGTGTCCTAGTGCAATAGCACCGCCATAGATATTTAATTTTTCATCTGGAATATGCAAATTGTCTTTGACTGGTATACTTTGTGCGGCAAATGCTTCAGTCATTTCTACAATATCAACATCATCGATTTTGCTATCCGTTTTATCAAGTAGTTTCTCAACAGCATAGAATGGTGCATAGCCCATATATTGAGGATCACAACCTACTTCCGCATAATCTCCAACGATTCCTAAAATGTCGTAACCATGCGCTTTAGCATATGATTCCTCCATTAAAATGAGTGCAGATGAACCATCGTTAATACTTGAAGCATTACCACCAGTTACTGTTCCATCTTCTTTGAAAATTGTCTTTAATGTTGCAAGCTTCTCGACACTACTATTTGGACGAACACCTTCATCAGAAGTCATTTGTTCCCCTTCCGCGTCAGTCATACCGATAATTTCATTATTAAATTTACCATCTTGCGTCGCTTTAGCAGCTTTAGCTTGTGAATGGTTTGCGAACTCATCTTGCATTTCACGCGTGATGTCATATTTTTCAGCTATGTTCTCAGCTGTTACACCCATTGGTACATAATGAAAGGCATCTGTTAAACCATCATGCATAAAGCTTTCCACTGGTTCTTGACCTTCTTTTAAGATTAATTGTGGGGCATTTGTCATACTTTCAACTCCACCCACTGCAACAATATCCGCTTCACCTAGTTGAATTAACTGTTTCCCTAATATAATTGCTTTAAGACCTGATCCACATACCTCATTAATTGTCATAGCTGGTGTTGTATCAGGTACACCCGCTTTAATCGCAATTTGACGTGCTGGATTTTGTCCTACACCACTTTGTAGCACGTTACCAAAGATAACTTGTTGTATTATATTAGGGTCAATATTTGCTGAATCGATTGCACCTTTCAAAGCTGTCGTTCCCAATTCAACTGCAGAATAATTTCTTAATTTACCTTTATATCTACCGATTGGCGTTCTTTTAGCACTAACTATAGCAATTTTTTTCATTCTTTATCTCCTTATATGTAGTTTATATATAAATTGTAATTTAGTTATTTAATTTGGTAAAATAACTATTAATATGATTATTAATAATAGCCGATAGAAGTTATCTCACACTCAATGTTATACCATGCAGTTTCACGTATTTTATTATATTACTATATTAAACGACATGCGTTATTGCATTTAACTTTTCGTATGAAAACGCTTTCTATTAGTGAGCATTTTAAATGAAATTGTCTCAAAATGCTACTATTAATATGAATTATAAAATTAGAATAACGAAAGGATGTAGTGCCCGTGAGTATAGGAATCGATAAAATTAACTTTTACGTACCTAAATACTATGTAGACATGGCTAAGCTTGCAGAAGCTCGCCAAGTTGATCCAAATAAATTTTTAATTGGGATTGGTCAAACTCAAATGGCAGTCAGTCCAGTATCACAAGATATTGTATCTATGGGGGCTAATGCTGCTAAAGATATTATAACAGATGATGATAAAAAAAATATTGGAATGGTCATTGTAGCAACTGAATCTGCAATCGATAATGCAAAAGCTTCTGCAGTACAAATTCACAATTTACTAGGTATTCAGCCATTCGCACGCTGCTTCGAAATGAAAGAAGCTTGCTATGCTGCAACACCTGCAATTCTATTAGCTAAAGACTACATTGAGAAACGACCTAATGAAAAGGTACTTGTTATCGCAAGTGATACAGCTCGATATGGTATTCAATCTGGTGGCGAACCGACACAAGGTGCTGGTGCCGTAGCTATGTTGATTTCAAATAATCCAAGTATCTTAGAATTGAATGATGATGCCGTTGCATATACTGAAGATGTGTATGACTTCTGGAGACCAACTGGACATAAATATCCATTAGTTGCCGGTGCATTATCTAAAGATGCATATATCAAATCATTCCAAGAAAGTTGGAACGAATATGCTCGACGTGAAGGAAAAACATTATCTGACTTTGAGTCATTATGTTTCCACGTACCTTTCACTAAAATGGGTAAGAAAGCTTTAGACTCAATTATCAATGATGCCGATGAAACGACGCAAGAACGTTTAACATCTGGATATGAAGATGCAGTATATTATAATCGTTATGTAGGTAATATTTATACTGGGTCTTTATATCTAAGTTTAATTTCATTATTAGAGAATAGATCGCTTAAGGGTGGTCAAACTATTGGATTGTTTAGCTATGGATCTGGTTCTGTAGGAGAATTCTTTAGTGCTACGCTAGTCGAAGGCTATGAAAAACAATTAGATATTGAAGGACATAAAGCCTTATTGAACGAACGTCAAGAAGTTTCAGTTGAAGACTATGAAAGTTTCTTCAAGCGATTCGATGATTTAGAATTCGACCACGCTACTGAACAAACAGATGACGATAAGTCTATTTACTACTTAGAAACTATTCAAGACGATATACGTCAATATCATATTCCTCAATAACATTGACATTAATTAAGAGGCGTTCGAGACAAGAGCAATTTAGGCTCTTGTCTCGAACGCCTCTTAATTAATGGGTAAATATAAAGGTGTTATGGTTTAGTTGAATTTTTAGGTCTATACAATTTAGTCATATCTACTTTCTCAAGTTCAAGTAATTTAATTTTATGATTAATCGTGCCACCATATCCTGTTAAACTTCCATCTTTTCCAACCACGCGATGGCATGGAATAATAATAGAAATCGGATTGCTACCTACTGCACCACCTACTGCTTGTGCAGACATATTCGGCTTATTACGTTCTTCACCTACGCGTTTCGCTAGATCACCATACGTTTTTAATTGTCCATATTCTATTTCTTGTAGCTTTCGCCACACACTTTTTTGAAAATCAGTGCCTTCCGGTTTAATTGAAAAATCAATTTGCGGACGATTTCCTGAGAAATATTCATTTAACCACTCAACCACTTTTTTAAAAATTTCTAAATCAGGATTTGTTGGATGAGTAACCGTTGTGTCACTATATTTATAGAGTACATGTGTAAGTGACTCACCATCACTAATGAGTTCTAAATTTTGTACGGGAGATTCGTAAAGCATTGAATAAGACATCATACCACTCCTTTCTGACCATTATGAAGAAGTTTCATGTCAAAGTACAACGGGAAGTATGTTATTACTTAAAATAATGGAGGTGTTAAAATGGCTGGTTTAAATAAAGATGATGTTGATTTACATTTTAATACCAGTCAATTTAATGAAGATGATCATGCGAAGCAAATTTCATTCTTCTACAAAGCCCTATACCAAATCAACGATATCGTACTGGGCATTATATTTTTAATAGGTAGTTTTCTATTTTTTTGTGACCAAACAATGGATTGCCGGCACGATACTATTCGTAGTTGGAAGTATTCAAATGACAGCACGACCTGTGATCTCTTTTGTCCATGACATGAAACTGTCTAAATATTACAAACGCAAATATAAACGGCTCCTATAGGAAGAGAAGCAACATTAATAGGTATAAGCGTATGAATCTAACACTTGTAGAATCATACGCTTATTTTGTTTGCGCTAGAACCAGTCCTTCTTTTTGAAAAGAGTAATGAGTGAAACAACAACCACTAATGAAGTAGCAATAAAGACGAAATAACTATAATGCCAATCAAGTTCTGGCATATAAGAGAAGTTCATGCCATACCAACCTGTTAAAAATGATAGCGGAAAGAATATAGACGAAATAATGGTTAAGATATCCATCACACCGTTAATTCTATTAGAACGGTAAGACTCATTATTATCTTTAATATCATCTGTGATGTGCTCACATGCCATCAACGTATCTGTTTGTCTTAATATTCTACTATGAATATGTTTAATCAATAGTTGATATTCGTGTGATACGTCTAATGGTGATTCATCTATTATTTCATTTAGGAGTTGCTCCATAGGAATGAGCACACGTTTCAGTTTAATCATTTCAGAACGAATATTATATACGTCATCCATTAATTTACGGTTATTGACTTTATCTACATTTTGATCCTCAAAAGAGAAAACAGTGTCTTCAACATGATCCACATATTTAAAGTATTGATGTGTAATCTTATCAACCATGATAGTTGTTAGTTCAATCGCAGTTATAGCTTTAGGTGACTTATTGAATGACGTAATGATATCTGATAATACATTCATAGGATATTTATGGACCGTGATTAGCCAATTACCCTTAACAGTAATACTCAATGGTTCTGCTGAGAAATTATTATGGCTAATCGCATGCAATATTAAATATAAATGCTGTTTCTGTGGGTGATTACTAACTTTAGGTCTCGTAACTGTAAATACAGATTCCTCAATGTGGTGTCTAGCAATATTGAATCGTTGAGTGAGTAATGCTTGATCGTTTTTCGTCGGATTCTCAAAATCAATCCACACAAGTTTGGCATCCTCAGGAATAGCTGAAAATATACATGCAGTATGGAAGTGATCTGCTTGGTCTTGAAAATGGACACGAATTGCCATAGTATCCCCTACTTTAGTTAAGTTTTACTCATCAATACCACTTTTCAGAAAATGAAAACAAAAGGTTAGGACTATCATGTCGAATAGGAAAGAATTCAATATTCATTCATAGTCCTAGCCCCACAATCGTCCTAACCACTTATAACAATTCATTTATACTTATCAATTGATGTCATTAGTTTTGGTTAAAATTATATAATTCATAACCTTTATCTTTAGCATATTCAATTGCTAAAATTTCTAAAACATTAATAAACGCTGGTTCATCTTTAACATTGACATATTGGAATTTCAAATTATAATCTTCAGCTGTAATTGATTTAATATCCTCTTCATTAACACCTTTTTTTTGTGCTAAACCTTTTTTAAATTTAGTAGTGCCGACACCTGATTTTAAATTATATTGACCTAATTTATTAAATAAGTCTTTTGTAATTAATTGGTAACCTGTAGAATAGCCACCTGTTTGACCAACGAAGATAGGCGTCTTTTTATCGAAAATAACATATACGCCAAATTTGTCTTGAACTTTTTCACGATCTTCTTTGCTAAATGTTAATGCATTATCTTTATCATATTTGAATAATTTTTTAAGTTGCTTCTTATTATCTTCTTTAATTTGATCTAATTGTTTAGTACCTTTCATAATTAAAATCCTCCAATATAGAATGTATTTATAAAATAAGACTTGGAAAATAAAATAAATTTATAAAAATTGCAATTTTATTTTTAGTAGTTAAACAATGTTTCTATTTGGATATCATATACCCTTTCAAAACGCTTTAAAACGCTTTACCAAATTCATTACACAATACATTTCTTATTTTTAATCAGTTTATTTTTTATACGTAATTTACATTTTTAATGTAAATGCATGTTTATTTATGTATTTATATAATCTATAATTAAATATTATGTTTCACCAAATTTATTAGATTCTTCTATCTATGTTAGGGGAGAACAATTTTGAATGATAAAGACTTACGGGTAATTAAAACTAAAAAGGCATTAACTGATAGCTTATATTCATTGCTCGAACAAGAGATGTTTACAACATTAACGGTTAATAAAATTTGTAAGCATGCTAGTGTTCATCGCACTACTTTTTATAAACATTTTTACGATAAATACGAATTGTTGAAATACCTATTAAAGTTAACACACAATGACTATTTTGCGACTAATATTAAAGAACGTTTGAATAATCCTTTTCAAACTTTAGCTAATTCCTTCAATAAGGAAGAGATATCTCGAATTGAACTTAAGCAATATAACGATAAAGAGTTTGAAGATGTTCGCAATAATTATTTAATTGAAATAATGCAAAAGGATTTCAAAACCAACATGCATCGTATTACTGTTGATAATGTAGTACCGAAAAGCCTAGTATTCTATGTGTTCGGTTCGGTACTAAATGCATTTATCGATTGGAAAAAGAATGAAAATGTCGAGATTAAACCTAAGCAAATGGACCAAATCTTTCATAAACTTATCAATGTCAAAGCACATGATTAATTAGAATACTCATTCCATTTTGTTCAAAGTTACACGACCGTATATTAATCGCTATTTACATCTATTCATTATATAATGGACTGAGTTACAAACTAACTAAAGGGGTTTTATCATGACTGAATTATTTCCATATTTAGCCTTTGAAAAAGCAAAAGACGCAATAGCATATTACGAAGAAGTATTTGGCGCAACAAACGTCAAAAAATTAGAAGTGAGCGAAGAACAAGCGGAACAATTTGGCATGACAAAAGAACAGGCTGCAGAAGCTACAATGCACGCTGAATTTGAAGTACTAGGTGTTAAAATTTTATGCTCTGATTCATTCGGACGTGTAGAGAACATCAATAATGGAATTTCATTACTTATTGATTTCGATGTTAACAATCAAGACGATTCAGATAAAGTTCAACAATTTTACGATAAAATTAAAGATCATGACTCAATAGACATTGAAATGCCACTCAAAGAACAATTCTGGGGTGGAAAAATGGGCGCCTTTACAGATAAATATGGCGTACGTTGGATGTTACATGGCCAAGACTATACACAACTTAATTAATAATCACATTGATTTTATTAAACTACTAATCAAAGATGTTATGACATCCAATTCATAGATTAGTTAGAAGCAAATTCTATTGAAGTACTATAGAATTTGCTTTTTTTATTTAACATTAAAGTCATACTCATTTAAGAAAGTAGCGTTGATATAGATAATAAATAGAGTTTGGGAATGGGGCTCAGCAAAGAGATTTTCAACAAGAAAATCTACAAACAAAGCAAGCTAGTGAAAAGTAACTTAAGTGCTTGAGCACTTAAGTAAGTAGTTCAAAAGATGAATTATGAATATTGTTGCGTGACTCTTGGCGTTTTAATTATTGAACACAAGTGCTGTTGCACTTGTGTAAGACGTTCTAAGATAGAATACAAAACATAATTGCGAAGACTCCTAGGGGAGCAGTGCCAGTCGAAGACTACAGGCTGAGACGGCATCCCAGGAACGCGAAGCAGCTTATGTGAGTAATCATCTATCTAACGAACGTCTTTAGAGGAATACAGGCACGAGCCTTTCCTGCAAGAAAGCGTCGCAACTAAAATGAGTAAAAATTCATCTAAGAATTTCTTTACCCCCTAGACAATCATCTCAACTTTAATGAAATAAAAATAAGTCAGTAAATGAATGGACTGCATTCATCTACTGACTATTTATTTAAAAATGTTATTTTAAATTTTATTGAACATGATATATATTGATCTTAATGGCTTAGAACATCTCTGAAACTACTTTTTGTTCTAAGAAGTTTAATAAGTAATCTGGGCTACCTGTTTTAGCATCTGTACCAGACATTTTAAATCCACCAAATGGATGATATCCTACAACTGCTGAAGTACATCCACGGTTAAGATATAAGTTACCTACTTCGAATTCATTAACAGCTTTAATCCAGTTTTCACGATTATTTGTAATAACTGCACCTGTTAAGCCATAGTCTGTATCATTCGCAATTTCAATTGCTTCTTCGAAATTATCAAATTTAGTAAAGCCAACCACTGGACCAAAGATTTCTTCTTGCATTACTTGATCAGATGATTTTAATCCTGAAATAATTGTTGGTTTAATGAAGTAACCTGTTGAATCATCAGCTTCGCCACCGATTTCAATTTTACCTTCTTTCCCACCAATTTCGATATATTTTTTAATTTTGTCGAATTGTTTTTTATTAATAACAGGACCCATGAATGTATTATCTACAGTATTACCAACTGTTAATTCTTTAGTTAATGCTACCGCTTTTTCTAATACTTCATCATACACTGAACTGTGTACGATGGCACGTGAACATGCAGAACATTTTTGGCCTGAGAAACCAAATGCTGACGTTACAATTGATTCTGCAGCTAAATCAGTATTAATATTTTCATCAACGACAATCGCATCTTTACCGCCCATTTCTGCAATAACACGTTTTAAGAATGTTTGTCCTTCTTGAACAACTGCGCTGCGTTCGTAAATACGAGTTCCTGTTGCACGTGAACCTGTAAATGTAACAAAATGTGTATGAACAGAATCAACTAAATAGTCACCGATTTCTTTCGGATCACCAGGTACAAAGTTAACAACACCCTTAGGTAGACCCGCTTCTTCTAAGATTTCGATTAATTTATACGCTGTTAATACTGTATCTTCAGCAGGTTTCAATAGAACCGTGTTACCAGCTACTACTGGTGCTAATGTTGTACCAGCCATAATTGCAAACGGGAAATTCCATGGTGGAATTGTAACACCAGTACCAATTGATTTATAGAAGTACTTGTTATGTTCCCCTTCACGATCTAATACCGGTTTACCATCTGCTAATTCCATCATTGAACGTGCATAGTATTCTATAAAGTCGATACCTTCTGCAGCATCGCCTACAGCTTCATCCCAAGGTTTACCTGCTTCATATACCATGACTGCAGAGATTTCCTCTTTACGACGACGAATAATTGCTGCAACACGTAATAATAACTCTGCACGATCTTTATGTGACCATTGACGCCATGTTTTATAAGCTTTGTTTGAAGATTCAAACGCTTTATCTACATCTTCCTTAGTAGCTTTAGATACTTTAGCAATTAATTCCGTTGTATTAGCTGGATTAATTGAATCAAATGTATCATCTTTAGTAATGTGCTCACCGTCAATCACAATTGGAAGTGTTTGACCAAGTTCACTTTTAACTTGCTCTAACGTTTTTTGAAATCTTTCTACATTTTCTTGTACTGAAAAATCAATCCCAGGTTCATTTTTGAAAGGTACTACCATTCTTAATTACCCCCTATGTATTTGTAAGAATTATAAAAATCAGTAAAACAATGACTTACTTAAAATGATAATTTGTGTCATTAATTTCATTCTACTATGCTTCGGGTTATTTTTGCAATCGCTTACATTAAAATTATCTGAAAAGTTTTAATTATTAGTCAGAGATGGCTTATTTCTCGAAACAATCTAACTATATTATTATAATTTTATATTTTTATAAAAATAAGGTATAATAAATTTACACAATTTAACGACATCAAGAAAAGGAAGTTCACACATGAAAGCATTAATTACAGGCGGAGCAGGATTCATTGGTTCACATGTAGCCGAACATTTTGTTAAGCAAAATATCGAGGTACATGTCATAGATAATTTAAGTTCCGGATACTTACATAATATTCCCTTTGTTAATAAAGAATATATTTACGTAAAGGATATCACCGATTTTGAGTTTGTAACGCACTTAATACGTCAAGAACAATTTGATTATGTTATTCATTTAGCAGCCATGGTGAGTGTTGTTGAAACGATTGAGAAACCATCATTATCTAATCAAATTAATATTGATGCCACAGTTCATCTTTTAGAAACCATTCGAACGTATAATAAGCAAATTAAGAAATTCATATTTGCGTCATCGGCAGCCATTTACGGTGATCTACCAAGTTTACCTAAATCCGTTTCTCTCTCTAAACCGTCGCCATTATCTCCATATGCAATACAGAAATACGCTGGAGAACAGTATGCTAAGATTTACAATCATTTATTCGATATTCCCTGCGCTTGTCTCAGATTCTTTAATGTTTATGGCCCAAGACAAAATCCTAACTCGGATTATTCAGGTGTCATATCAATAATGAATCATAAATTTACGAATCAAACTGAATTTACCTTCTATGGTGATGGTGAACAAACTCGTGATTTTGTTTACATTAATGATTTAATTGACGCTATGTGGCTTGTGCTTAATACCCCAACAACAAGTGGTTCAATATTCAACATAGGTACGGGCATACAAACAAATCTGAAAGCAGTTTTTAAAGCGTTTGAGAAGGGCTTCAAGTACAGTATCCCATGCCAATTTAAAGCACCAAGACTTGGAGATATTAAGCATTCTTGTGCTGACATTACACCACTTGAATCATTGGGTTATCATCCTCAATATGATATAGCCAAGGGCATTCAATCTTATTTGGCATATAATAAAGAACATAAAGTAAAATTATAAAACAATCGACTCAGATAAATTTAAAAGACAATCTCTATTTAATTTCAATAGAAATTGTCTTTTTATCATTTTAATTAACCAATGGAATTGCTACATGCATTATTCAATCATGATTAATACACATTCAAACGCTTTTTGGATCAAGAATTCTTTAAGTTTAATAGATATTGTATTTACTGATTATTTTAGAAGTTTATAGAACTCTTCTATCGCTAATTGATTGTATTCTTGAGCGTTAAACGTCTCATAATGTGGTGTTTGATGTTTGATAAAACGCTCTAAGCCGTGCTTAATATCATTGACATCATGACTCACTAACATCCCATACTTACCATTGTTTAATACATAACGATTCGCAATGATATCCGATGCCAATACGTTCATACCAAGTGATAGTGCTTCAAGTAGAACCATTGATTGGCCTTCATAATAAGACGTTAACGATAAAACATCTGCTTGTTTCATAATATAGAATGGATTTTTTCGTTGTCCTAATAAAAAGACATGCTGTTCTAACTTCAACTTACGAATTTGTTGTTCTAATTTATGTCTTAATGGACCTTCTCCCATAATATATAATTTCGTATTAGGATAATGCACGATAACCTTGCCAACCGCTTCAATTAATAAATCAAATCCTTTTTCAGGTGATAAACGACCAACCGACACAATTTTAAAATCATCCTCTTTAAAAGGTACCGACGTCACTTTCCCTTTATTCACACTGACGAGCACCGGTACATTATTTTTCTCAAATTGATCAGCATCATCTAACATGAATTGCGATATTTTACTTAAATTAATCGTGTTTGTTGACGCTACAAATTTCTTATTTAGTGCTTTTTTAGCTATATTGCGCATATTTTGTTCTTTTGATGCATCAGAAACACATACCAGTTTATCAAATTGATCATATAATGTTATCAAACCTTTTAAATTTTGATAATGCGGTTTCACACCATTTACGGTTCTCTCCATATCTGCTTTGATATCACTATGAAGGTAGACCAATTTACGTTTAGCAGTCGTAGCTAAAATAAGATTCGCCCAAAACATAGAATACCCACTGAAATCTATCGCATAATCAAATTGACTTTCACCTAATACTTTGCGCATCTCACGTTCATATACATGTTTTGGATATAAGAAACGTTCTAATGCACTTTTTAGCCCTCGTTGTCTGACGAAGTCTACTTTATACGTCTCTTTTAACGACGCTGCTAATGGGCCAACTCTTAAAATAATTCTTACATTTTGGTTAACATTATTCAGATTATTCAAGATTTCTTCATTATTACTTCGATTTGTAAATAGTGTAACGTCATATTGATTGTAATCAATATTCTCTAATAAATTGATAACAGAAGAGGTAATACCATTATTTTTCATTCCACCAGGATAAATTAATAGTCGTTTTTTAGCACATTTCTTTTCCTTTTTACGTTTATGTTTTGAGGTGAATACCCGGTCAATCACCTTGTCAGTAACATTTCCATCATCTAGATACGTATACGTATTTTTGAACGTTTGATAGTTATGTTGCACCTTACTTAATTGATATGTTTTCTGTTGTATCACTTGTACAACATCATCAATGGTATGCACAACCGGTCCCGGTAAATCTTGAGCATTGATATACATTCCTCTTTCAAATTGATATGCTTCGTAGTCAGGTGTATAAAAGACAATGGGTTTATTTGTGACTAAATAGTCAAAGAAGATACTTGAATAATCCGTTATCATTAAATCAACAAACGCCAATATTTCATTTGTATCAAAATAATCTGGAATAAGATATGGTTTTAGTGCCTCATTTTTAATTGCTTTTTTATAAATAAATGGATGTACCTTTACTAATACTTGATAATCAAGAAGAAGTTTCAACTTTTCAACTTCTTCCACAATATGATTTAAACTTTCCTCAGGCGTGTTGACATCATCACCTCTCCAAGTTGGACAATATAACAATATTTTCTCATCAGTAATATCAATGTAAGATTTTAATTCATTAATGAGCATTTTTGAATCACTATTCAATGTAAGATCTATTCTTGGATATCCAATTTCTAAAATTTGCCCACCATAAATGTTATCCAATCTAAATGCCCTTTTAAAAATTTCTGACGTATGGCGATTAGGACTTATGATATAATCACTCGATAAAAAGTTTTTAATAATATTTTGCGAACCACGTAAGCCATTTTCAAGGTCTAGACCCATATATTTGAGTGGCGTCCCATGCCATGTGTTCACATAAATTTGATCAGGCTTTTTAATGAAATAGGCTGGAAATGTTGAGTTGTTAATTAAATACTTACATTCGGTTAGTGCCCTTAAATACTCTGGAGATTCTTTAATCACGAATTCAATATTTTTGTATTTCTCAAATTTCTTTTTATAAAATTCTAACGTTTCGGTAGTGTCGACGACCCATTTATGCGTATATTTACGATATTTAGGATGATGAATCAAACGTTTAAAGATAGCATAAGGACTATCTGTAATACTCTTTCCATCTCTTACTTGGTATAGAATATCGTGTTGTTTAAGTTTATTCGCTTCATAATTTTGCGCATAACGCATTATTTTACGTGTATAAGCTGAGTTATTTCTTCTTTGTAAAGGCGTCGTTATAAATTTGAATTTACGTCGACTTTGATTTTGTAAAAATGTTTTCAGTGTCATATTCATTTTCCTTTCTAAGTTGTATTTCGTTTCTAAAGTTGATGTCATAAAATGAATGTTTTGAGTTACATTTTGATTCTTAAGTATGTATGGAGATAAACTCCCATATACACTCCAAATACATTATATCATTTATCTATATTATATATTATGCAACTAATTTATTTTATATATTAAATTCTTAGATACAAAAAAACTTTGGGCCACTGGACGACTCAAAGGTTATTTATACCTGACCTATGAAATGACTATTTAGATGCACCATTTTCATTTATCTCTCTTATTACTTTAGCTGGTACACCGGCAACTAAACTATTTGGTGGTACATCTTTAGTTACGACACTTCCTGCTGCTATAACTGAACCATCTCCAATCGTTACACCAGGTGTGACAACGACATTGCCACCAAACCAAATATTATTTCCAATCGTAATCGGCTGTGCTAACTCTAATCCTGCATTACGTTCTTTAGATGTTAATGGATGATGCGCAGTATAGAATCCACAAGATGGCCCTATAAATACATCATTACCTATTGTGATGCCTCCTCCATCCATAAAATAACAATTACTATTAACAAATACATTTTTGCCTAATTTAACATTCCAACCATAATCTGTATCGAACGGACTATTAATTGCGACATTCTCTAATGTATAACCAAATAATTCAGTTAATATTGCCTGTCTTCTACTGTCATCACTCGGACGCGTTTGGTTAAAGTCAAAACATAAATCTTTTGCACGTACTCGTTCAGTTTCCAAATCTTTATCAAAATTGGCATCATACCACTGGTGTGCTAACATCTTTTCTTTTTCTGTCATTGTACTTACCCACCTTCATTTAATATTTATATTACAGTTTAAACAAATTAAGTGGTTTTCGCACGGAAACACTCCCTTTTTCAACATATAATAAGCCATAAAGGCACTCAACACCTTTATGGCTCAATATAAGAAGCTTACTTTTAAGTTGTAATATAATCGCCACCATTAACATGTATGATTTGACCAGTGATGTAAGAACTATCCGCATTTGTAGCAAGAAACACATAGGCTGGCGCTAGTTCAGCTGGTTGTCCACGTCGACCCATTGGTGTGTTTCCACCTTGGTTCTCTACTTTGTCCTCATCAAAAGTAGCAGGAATTAACGGAGTATAAATTGGACCTGGTGCCACGCCATTAACTCGAATATTTTTCTCCATTAGTGTCGTTGCTAGTGAACGTGTAAATGAAACAATCGCACCTTTAGTTGAAGCATAATCAATTAAATGACCAGAACCACGATACGCCGTCACACTTGTCGTATTAATAATTGTATCGTTGTCACTTAAATATGGAACGGCAGCTTGTGATAAGAAGAACATGCCAAATATATTTGTTTCGAATGTATCTTTAAATTGTTCAGGCGTAATGTCCATGAAACTATCCTGAGGATATTGGACCGCCCCATTATTAACTAGAATATTCAGGTCACCAAAGTCTTGAACAACTTGTTGCACTAATTTTTTAGATTGCTGTGCATCTTTTAAATCATGAGCATAAGCTTCAGCCTTTACGCCAATCTCTTTAAGACGATTAACAGTTTCCTCTGCATCTTCATGCTCGTCATAATAACCAATAGCTACATTAGCGCCTTCTTTAGCAAACAAGATTGCAACAGAGCGACCAATCCCTGAGTCACCACCAGTGATTAATGCAACTTTACCTTGCAATTTACCAGCTGCTTTATATTCATCTAGTTCTGAAATGGGTCTAGGATTCATGTCTTTCTCTGTTCCTGGTTGACGATTTTGAGTATAACCTTTAATTTGTTTATGGAATTCTAATAGATTCATTCATTTTCACTCCTTATCCATTTACTTAACCGTTCCCAATCAAGACTCTTTTGAAACAAAGGATCAAGTTGCATAGGGCAGTTCTACTTATTACAACTTTAGAACGATAAAAAGTCAGTTCTCTAGTATCATGCAATTTTATTAGAAAGCCTATATAATTAAATTAAACTTCTATTAAAAAAACAACTAAAGCCACTAACGAGATATTACAGAAAAAGGAGTGCGACATTCTATGAGAGGTTTATTGAAAGGTATTATTGCATTGCTTATCATTCTTGGCGTTGTAAAGACATTCCAAGATCATGATGTAATGAACGAAGCAAATTATTATTATAATCAAGCCAAAAACGGTGAACTTGTTCAAAATATATCCAATTTTGATTTTAATAATTATAAAGACTTAAATTTAGAAAATTTTAAACCATCTGATTTTTTCTAAGTTAGCTGTATAATCTTTACAAATACAATAGTAGTCTAGGACATAAATAATATATTGATACTATTTTGCAAATTCGAAGTAGTAGGACAATGAATTCACAAAGATTTCTGTCCTACTTTTTTTATGCGAAAAAGTAAGACATAAACATTGACTTTAATACCCTGAGGGGGTATATTATGTATGAATTGCAATGGAGGTGTCTTAATGAGCAATAAACAAAATGCCACATTGAACATTACTGGTATGACTTGTGCAGCTTGCTCAAATCGTATTGAAAAACGATTAAATAAAATGGATAACGTAAAAGCACAAGTTAATTTGACAACGGAAAAAGCAACGATTGAATATGATACTAATGACTATGCAATAAATGACTTTGTTACGACGGTTCAAAAGCTTGGGTATGATGTAGTCATTGACAAAGCTGAGTTAGACATAACTGGTATGACCTGTGCAGCATGTTCAAATCGTATAGAGAAAATATTAAATAAAACGCCAGGCGTTAAAGATGCGACAGTTAATTTAACGACTGAACAAGCTATGGTAGCGTATTATCCTGGGCAAACGGATTTAGATACCTTAATTGGACGAATTAGAAACTTAGGTTACGACGCACAACCTAAACAATCCGAAGAAGATCAAGCAAACCGAAAACAACAAGAACTTAAGCATAAGCGAAATAAATTAATGATCTCTGCTATTCTGTCATTACCTCTATTAATGACAATGCTCGTCCATCTCTTTAATATGCATTTACCCGACATATTAATGAATCCTTGGTTCCAATTTATCCTTGCGACACCTATCCAATTTATAATTGGTTGGCAGTTCTATGTTGGTGCTTATAAAAATTTACGTAACGGTGGGGCTAATATGGATGTGCTCGTTGCATTAGGCACTAGTGCTGCATACTTTTACAGTATTTATGAGATGATTAAATGGTTAACAGGTGCCACAAACATGCCTCACCTTTACTTTGAGACAAGCGCTGTACTTATCACATTAATTCTTTTCGGAAAATATTTAGAAGCACGTGCTAAATCACAAACGACGAATGCATTAAGTGAATTACTTAACTTACAAGCAAAAGAGGCACGACTAATTGATGACAATGGTATCGAAAAAATGGTACCGCTCAATCAAGTTAATGTTGATGATATCTTGTTAATTAAACCCGGTGAAAAGATACCTGTCGATGGTCAAATTATTAAGGGTGAAACTGCTATTAATGAATCAATGCTAACAGGTGAATCAATGCCAGTTGATAAACACGTTGATGATGCAGTAATAGGCTCAACTATGAATACGAATGGTGTTATTACAATTAAGGCAACTAAAGTTGGCAAAGATACTGCCCTATCCAATATTATTAAAGTGGTTGAGGAAGCTCAAAGTTCTAAAGCACCTATCCAACGTTTAGCTGATATTATATCAGGCTATTTCGTTCCAATTGTTATTGCGATTGCTTTACTGACATTCTTAATTTGGATTACACTTGTACATCCTGGTCAATTTGAAGATGCACTTGTTGCTGCGATATCAGTTCTAGTGATTGCTTGTCCATGTGCACTTGGTTTAGCTACACCAACTTCAATAATGGTTGGAACTGGTCGCGCTGCTGAAAATGGTATTTTGTTTAAAGGTGGCGAATATGTCGAACGTACACATCAAGTTGATACAGTTGTGTTTGACAAGACAGGAACACTTACACACGGCAAACCAGAGGTAACTTATTTTGAAGGTGACAAAGATATCTTAGCTTTAGTTGCTTCAGCCGAAAATAACTCTGAACACCCACTTGCTACTGCAATTGTTAACTACGCCAAACACCATAAAGTTAACTTGGTAAATGTCACAAATTATCAAACATTACCAGGTCACGGAATACAAGCTGTTATAAATAATACTAAGTTACTTGTTGGCAATCAAAAATTAATGTCAGAACACCAAATCAATATACAAAGCATTAAGCAGAAAATGGAACATATGGAAGCTGATGGACATACTGTTATGCTAATTGCCTATGGCGACGAACTAAAAGGCATGGTTGCTGTAGCTGACACTGTTAAAGCATCTGCTAAAGAAGCTATCCAACAATTATCATCTATGAATATTAGAACGGTTATGCTAACTGGTGATAATGAACGAACTGCAAAAGCTATTGCTAAAGAAGTCGGTATTGATCAAGTCATTGCCGGCGTTCTACCTGAAGATAAAGCACAACATATAACGCAATTACAAGAACAGAAGCATAGAGTTGCTATGGTAGGCGATGGAATTAACGATGCTCCTGCACTTGTCAAAGCAGATATCGGCATTGCAATGGGAACGGGTACAGAAGTAGCAATAGAAGCTGCAGATATCACCATTCTTGGAGGAGATATTCAATTAGTTCCTAAGGCCATTCATGCAAGTCATAAAACAATTCGCAATATTAAACAGAACTTATTCTGGGCATTTGGATACAATATTGCAGGCATCCCTATTGCGGCAATGGGATTACTTGCACCTTGGATAGCTGGTGCTGCGATGGCCTTAAGTTCAGTTAGTGTTGTAAGTAATGCCTTAAGACTAAAACGAATGAAATTATAATTATGAAGCATTTCTATTTTATTTCTTTGTTTATTAAAAAGGAGTAAAATATGGGTATATATGAGTAAGAACAATGGAGGTGAAAGGTATGATTAATAAAGTAATTAACGTTGAAGGTATGAGCTGTGACCATTGCAGAAACGCTGTGGAATCTGCATTAGCTAAATTAAATGGTGTGACTTCAGCAGAAGTAGACTTAGATAAGAATCAAGTTCGCGTAGATTACGACGAAAACAGAGTATCAGTTGAACAAATGAAAGAAGCCATTGAAGATCAAGGCTACGATGTAAAATAAAATCCGGATAAGAAACCTGCTTTTGTTAGGCAGTCAATCTAACCAGGGTAAAAGCGATTTAAATATAAGCAAATTATGAAATGTGCGCATTCGCTAAAGCTAATTAAAGGAGTTGAGTCTGGGACAATGAATTCACAAATAATTCTGTCCCACGCCCAACTCCATTTTTTAATTCACTCTTAATTTAGTAGTACCTGTATTAATAACATCAATGACTGCATCAAGTGCATCAACAATTAAATTCTTAACTGCCGCATCAGTATAAAACGCAATATGTGGTGTTAACCAAATATCTTCTCTAGCAATTAATTCATCTAATAAGTCATCATTAATCACTTTATCACGGTAATCTCCAGGGAATAAACCTCGTTCATGCTCATATGTATCTAATGCAGCACCTTTAATTTGACCACTATCAATTGCATCAAGCAATGCTCTGGTATCAACGATTGATCCCCTAGCAGCATTTACAAATACGGCACCTTTTTTAAATTTTGAAAATAAATCTCTATTGAAGAGATGTGGATTATATTTCGTTGCTGGAATATGAACTGTAACAATATCTGCATCACGTAAAGTTTCTTCCAACGTATCCTTATACTCAACATATTGCCCAACCTTTTCATTAGGAAATGGATCATATGCAACAACATGGCTTCCATATCCTTTTGCAAAAATGCTTGCCGCTATCGAGCCAATACGTCCTGTTCCTATAACAGCTACGGTCAAATCACTAATTGAACGTGACAATATTGAAGGTTCCCATCTAAAATCATATTCACGAAGTTTACGTTGAATATCGTTCTGATTTCTTACAATATTAATCGCTTGTGTTACTGCAAACTCTGCAATTGAACTCGGTGAATATGACGGTACATTAGATATAATAATGCCATATTGTGTAGCTAAATTTAAGTCGTAAGTATCAAATCCAGCACTACGTTGTGCAATATGTGTAATACCAAATTGTTGCAATTTAGCAAATACATCTTCCGATATTGGGTGTTGTTGAGATAAAGATAAGCCATCAAATCCTTGAACACCATCGACATTATCTTCTGTTAATATTTCTTTATTTAACTCTACTTCGACATTATTTTGTTCCGCCCACTCTTCAATGTAAGGAATATCTTCATCTCGTACACTCATTATTTTAATTTTAGTCATAAAATTTCATCCTTTCTATTTGTGACTTCTTGTTACTCGTTATATAAATAAGATAAAGAAGCCAATCGTTTAGCCGCTTCAGTTAATAATTGGTCATCTAATGCTAGGGAAATACGAACGTAATGACGACCATTTTCACCAAATGGAATGCCAGGCGCCACTAAGATCGATTGTTCTTTCAACAAATACTGTTCAAATGATTCACTATCATACCCTGGTGGTGTTTGAAGCCATGAGTAAATGCCACCTTTAGAATGTACAAATGGTAAATTGGCATCTTTTAATTGCTTTTCAAACATGTCACGACGACGTTTGAATGTTTCATTTTGTTGATCTAGAAAGTCATCATAGTGATTAAGTGCGTATGTTGCTGCATCTTGAAGGGCACCAAACATACCAGCATTAGTATGTGTTTGATATTTCTTCAGCGCTTGTATCATGTCTTTGTTACCTACTGCGAATCCTACTCTAAACCCTGACATATTATAGCCTTTAGATAATGAAAAGATTTCAATTGCTACCTCCTTTCCATCTTTAGAAGCAAGTATACTTGGGTTCTTTGCATCAAATCCAAAAGCACTATAAGCGAAATCATGAATGATCTTTGTATGTGTACCTTTAAATCTTTGAATCGCTTCATCAAACACTGCTTTAGTAGCCGTTGATCCAGTAGGATTATTTGGGTAAGTCAAATAAACGAGTGACGTACGTGCTAATGTTTGTTCATCTACTTTGCTCCAATCTGGCAAATAATGTGGTGGATCCAAATTAAGTGGTACTGGATTGGCATCAGCAAGCATGACACCAGCGAGGTAATCCGTATAACCTGGGTCTGGAAGTAGCACACTTTCTCCAGGATTAACAATACATGTAGGCAAAGCCACTAAACCATTTTTAGTACCATAAAGTATGCACACTTCATCATCTTTATGTAGCTCAACGCCATATTGTCGTTGATAGAAATTAACAATTGCTTCTTTAAAGGATTCCTTACCATGAAATGCACCATATTTTTGATTTTCAGGAATTCGAACAGCATCAGCAAAGTGATCAACGATGCCTTTAGGCGTTTCGCCATCCGGGATACCAACTGCCATATTAATTAACGGTAGTGGTCCATGCTCAACCTTACGTCCCATTGTCTTACCAAAGTAACTATCTGGAATATTGGCTAGTTTATTAGAAATTGTCATTATTTACCCCCTTTTAAAATTAAAAAAGCTATATATCACTCTCAATTGATAGTGACATATAGCTTAGTTATGACTATGACACTTATCTTTGAGGCATACCTCTTTGGAATTAGCACAGTACTTTTGTCTTTTAAGTCTGTTGCTGAAGTTTCATTGGGCCAAATCCCTTCACTTCTCTGGATAAGTCTATTGAATTAATATTATTGTATCAGTTCAATAAGTATTGTCAATATTTATAATTTTCAGATTTATAGCAAGTTTTACTTTATTTTCCGTGTTCTATATCTTCTAACATTGCTTCGGCAGTAATTTTAGCACTGGTCAACACAATTGGCACACCTGCACCAGGGTGCGTACTTGCTCCTGCAAAGTATAAGTCTTTATAATCTCTTGATACATTTGGGGGTCTATAATAATTGCTTTGTGTAAGTGTTGGCATAAGTCCAAATGCTGAACCGAATTTGGCATTATAACGACTCTCAAAATCAAGCGGTGTAAATACAGTTTCAGATACAATATCCTGACGTATATCTTTAAGTGCCTCAATCGTTTCTAATTTGTTATAAATGACATCTTTCGCTTGTTCAACCATACTAGGATTGTTCCAGTCAATTTCACCTATCTTCAACTCAGGGACTGGCATTAAGACATACATCCCTGTCTGATCTTTAGGCGCTAATGCTTCGTCTTCTACAGATGGGAAGTAAAGATACAATGATAGGTCATCAGGCATCTTACCACTAAAAATGTCATCAATATTGCCTCTAAACTCTTTAGCAAATACGACATTATGTACATGTAATTTATCACGTAATTGACGATTAATACCTGCATAAATTAAAAATGTTGAACATGAATAGTCCATGTTATCTACCTTTTCAGGAGAATAGTTCTTTAAAGGTGAGTGCGCAGGCATTAAGTTTTGTGCCACACATGGAAAGTCAGCGGTACATAGCACTTTGTCAAAACGTCGAATATCACCATTAACACGTAGACCATCTGCACGTTTAAATTTAGGATCAATAATGATTTCTTGTACATCTGCATTAAGTTCTACTTTAACACCATGGTCTTGACCAAGTTGTAGTAAACCTTGTGCTAAGCCTTACATACCGCCTTTTATATAATGAACGCCATGTACCATTTCAATCATTGGAATAATAGAATAAATTGAAGGCCCTTGTTTAGGATCAATACCTATGTAGAACGTTTGAAATGCGAATAACTTACGTATTTTTTCATTGGATACATAATTATCTATTAATTGATTCGCATTATTAAATGTTTTTAATTTTAATCCACGATATAGCATCAATGGGTTATAAAATTCACTTGGTTTACGGAATGTTCGTTCAAGGAAGTATTTGCGTGCCACTTCATATCGTTTATACACATCCGTTAAAAATTGCATAAAATCTTGAGTAGAACCTGGTTCTATCGCTTCTAACGTTTGACTAAGTTGTGATAAATCAGTTGATACACTCACTTTATCTTTATCAGAAAAATAAATATCCATAATATGTGTAAGTGGCTTCATATCAACGTAATCTTCAAAACGTTTGCCACTTTCTTCAAATACGGCTTTATAAACATCCGGTACCATCACTATGGTTGGTCCCATATCAAAAGCAAAGCCATCTTTCTTAAATTGGCTCATACGGCCACCAACTTGTTCATTCTTCTCAAATATTGTAACTTGATGATCTAAGCGGCTAATCGTGCTGCAGCTGCTAAGCCGGTAACACCAGCGCCCACTACTGCTATATTCATATATCTCACCTAATCTTTATATTTTTTCTTTAAATTACGGTAGATTTTATGTTTTTTCCATTTAGAAACGTACGCACGGTCTTTCAACGAGTAATCTGCTTTACGTACTTCGGTTAATATACCTCGATATATTTGGGCTGCTAACTCAATAATCATACGAGCTTCTTCATTGTATACATTAAGATGATTTAAAACCATGTCATAGTTATTATCGGCTAGTGTAGCGTAGAATTCCCAAATTTTAATGTAATTGTCAGAGGGTTGATCACGTCCTATTTCATCAGCAATTGAAACATTAAATTCACTTAAACGCGCTTTACTAAAATAAATACGTCCGTTACGATAATCTTCACCAACATCACGTAGTATGTTCGTTAATTGAAGTGCCTCACCTAATTGTTTTCCATACTCATATGCTTCATCTGACGGTGGCGTTGCCAATATTGGGATCAGTAATACGCCTACAGTTCCCGCAACACCATAACAATAATCTAGTAGACCACGATCTGTTTCAAACATTTCGAAATGCTGGTCTGCTTCAACCGTATCAATTAAGTCATAGAGGGCTTGGAAATTCATTTGGAAATGTGTAGCTGCATCAGCAAATGCCATCATAATGCGGTCATCACTTTCAAATGTCGTTGTTGTTTGATGTTCAATAGCTTTAACATCACGGTTAATCTTATGTAGATATTCCACGTCTTGGTGTACATCGATACTATCATCAACGATTCTACAAACTGCATAAATCGCCCAGATTGCTCGTCGTTGTTGTTCTGGTAACATATCAAACGCATATGAGAAACTCTTAGAGTAATCTTTCATAATTTGATGACAATATTGATAATTTTCTTCTAATGTGCTCATGGAGAACCCCCTGCTAAATATTATTTAATACTAAATTGTCGTCCTTTCCATTTTACCTGTTTCGTGTAATGAATGTGACGATATGAATTTATATAAATTAAAACAAAAAATAAAAACAATATTGGGTTGATAGATAAAAATAAAATTGAAAAACGTCCTACTCGACGATGTAAACGAATAAATTGTAATGTATATAAACTATATGATAACGCCATTCGCTTAAATGACAAAGTTTTCATAAATAAACTAAATGTTAATCCGCTATATGAGGTGATACTTCCCACCATCCATAAGATAATTAACATCATGATATGAGGTTGTGTTGACGAAGCACCTACCGCTAAGTGTTTCATCCATCCCTCTATCATTGTTTTAAATTCCGCTTCATACATTCTAAAGCTAACAAATCCCTGACCTTCAAATTGTGTCACTGGCAAATGGCAACGATGAAACACTTTTCCTAAAGAAAATCCTTCAATAATATGAGATGTAGCATTTTTATGTCCTTCTGGCGCTTGAGATGCATCCGATTTATTTGAATTAACAAGATAAATCGTTGGGTCTTGTGGCAATACTTTGTCATGAAACACTTCTCGATAATCACGCTTAGAATCATTTGAGAATAGGAAATTATGATGTGCCAATTGAGGGTATAAATGTCTACTCCTAAATGCATCACATAGCCAGATGCTGCAAGTTCATAAACTTTCTCTAATTGTGCTATTTTTTATTTGAAAAGTGCAGTAAGTCACGATACATAGGTCTCACTTCTCTATTAGAAACAATGTAATCTGGACTCACATGTAAACCATCATCTAATCTAACGCCTGTAACATGATTAAAATACGTATCAATATTATGTATATCCGTACCGGTATGAATGGTTACGCCCTCTTCAATCGCTAATTGTTCCAATGCACATGCGAGTTTATGAATACCACCATTAACGTACCATAATCCTTGTTCATATTGCATGTGAATTAAAAGAGAAAGTACTGTTGGTGCATCATAAGAAGAAGAGCCAACATACTTTATAAAGTAGCCAAGCATATCTCTTAATTCTTGCTTCTCAACATAACGATTAATAGCTTGTTGCATTGTTGAGAAGTAATCCACACCTTTAAGTGAACGCAATGATCCCTGGCATTTAATAATTTCAGAAACTGTATCAAGCCCTAGTGCAAAGTAGCCATTTTCCGTAAAACGATGTATTTTTTTGCATGATTTAAAAATTGATGAAGTTGCTGAATATCGTCATTGGTAAGATAGGTATTGGCATTTAACATTTGAGACAAGTCTTCATATAAAGCTATCACTTCACCATTAATGAAGAAACTACGCCATTGCAAAGGTAATCGTTCAATAGTAACATAGTCTTTCATTTGCTTATCACTATAGTTAAACAAGTTTTTAAATATGTATGGCATCGTTAATATAGCTGGACCTAAATCAAAACAGAATCCCTCTGTTTCTAAACGATTTACTTTCCCACCAATGATGATTTTCTTTTGAGACATGTACGTTCATCTCTTTTCATTCATAGTTGATAGTAATGTTCTAACCTAGGACGATTGTATCGTTGCGTGAGTATGACCGGTAAATTTGCCGAAATCATATAACACACATCAATGAATAGTATATATTTAGGCGCTTTGATAAAAACAACAATCGGTATCATTGATAACCAATGAACAAGTTCTGCACGGCGCATTTCTAAAATCATAAAATGTATATCTTCTAATTTAAATGAAATCAGTCACCTTTTATTATAGATACGATAATTGAATTGAGCTGCTTCTGGAATGTAATGTTTCCATTTATTAATACGAAATAGTTTATTCCATAAAGCACCTCTCTTTTCCCATGACCTTATTTTAAAAACTGATTCATATCTCACAAATAAAAAGGACGGGCATCGTAACATGATATTAGATAGCTATAATTGTACAGTTGTCCAGAACACACTATGTATTAAACCTAGTTTTAATACTTTTCTTAATGTCATTGATATTCAACACTTTCAATTTGTATATTGTCTTAGTATCTTCCCTATAATCGCGGTCGGTAAACGTTAAGCTACAGTGTCTATTAAAAATAAAAAAAGAGGCCGACCTTAAAGTCGACCTCTTTCGCGATAACTCGATGTACTATCCAGTTACCTTAGTAAATCCTACCACCAACCGTTGTTAGCACGGAATGCAATTGCTGCATCTAATGAACCGTAACGGCTATTAGCATAGTTAATCATACCTTTAGTTTGTGAAGCTACTGAACCAGTACCCCATGATTCCATAGTTTGACCTAAACCTCTGTAACCAGCTGGGTTAACTGCGTTAGGATTACCACCTGATTCAGGCATTACGATTGCGTTCCAAGCAGCTTCAGTACCACCATTAGCTAAGAATTGAGCTTTAACTGATCCACCAGTTGAAGCTGATGATGAAGTTGAAGCTGAGTATGAAGTAGTTTTTGGTGCAGATACTGCTTCAACGTTAGTGTTGTTTGCTTGTTGGTTTGAGCTTACTGATTGAGTTGAAGCTTCATTGCTGTAAGAAGCTGAGTAGTCAGTTGATTGAGCAGCTGGAGCAGCTTGTGTAGTTGCTACTGTGTCAGCTCCACCAACGTAAGTGTAATCCCAAGACCAAGATTGACCGTCTGAAGTGAAGTTGTATTTGAAACCATCTTTAACGAATGTGATGTTGTATGCACCAGCTTGTACTGGGTGAGCATTTAATTCAGATGGGTTGTTTTGAGCTAAGTTAGCTAATTGTGCATAGTTTGTAGTTGATTCAGATGCATGTGCACTGTTATCTGTAGTTAATGCATAACCTGTTACTCCTAAAGCTACTGCTAATGACGACGCGATTACTGTTTTTTTCATAATAAAAAATTCCTCCAAAAAAATTTAGTTTATATTTTCGTTTTGTTAAATTCTTAAGTTATTGTGTTTTGCTCTGTGTTTAACTTTTGACAATAAGTACTATATCATAAAAAAACGCCAATAGTATTACGCTTATCTTACAAAAAATTACAATGAACGACTTATTCTGTAACATTGAAATATTTATATTTCATTCTGTAATATTATTTTTTGAACAAATCGTTTAAAATTTCATTATGAAATGAGGTTTTACAATACTCTTTTAAGAAATTTACAATAATTTTACATATTCTGTAATATTACAAATTGCCGTTTTGTTACAATACCGTAATATTTCTAACAACTTAGAATATATTCAATTTATTTATATAACATAGAAAAACCAAGAAACGACTCTATCATTAACCGTTTCTTGGTTTATTAATCAACTCATTACAGTATAGTCTTATAAATTAATAATCCTTGACGCCCCATAATACTTTTTCGCATTTACGAATAATATACTTCATTATTTCTATTCTTGATGTTTTCTTATGATCTGCTGGTACGACTAGCCATGGTGCATGTGTTGTATTTGTTTTTTTAACCATATCGTGGCTGGCTTCAACGTACAAATCCCACTTGTCACGATTACGCCAATCTTCATCAGTGATTTTCCATTGTTTATCTACATTATTTTGACGATCTTTAAAACGTTTAAGCTGTTCGTCTTTATCTAATGTCAGGAAGAATTTTAGGATGATCGCACCTTCATCGGTCCACATCTTTTCAAATGCGTTGATCTCATCATAGGCTCGTTGCCATTCATTCATTGTTGCAAATCCTTCAATTCGCTCAACTAATACACGTCCATACCAACTTCTATCAAACAATTCGATATGACCGCTTCTTGGCATATCCTTTGCAAAGCGCCATAAATAATGATGTTTCAATTCAACATCTGTAGGTGCGCTGATGCCATTAACTTCATAACCAGTAGGATCAAGCTTTTCTCTAATACGCTTAATATTACCACCTTTTCCTGCTGCATCCATTCCTTCAAATACAAGAATTAACGGAATTTTTCTATCATATAAAGCAAATTGTATTTCGCGCATACGTTTCTGCAGTTCAGTAATTAATGTTTTGTATTCTTCTTTAGAAACTTTTTCTACATCTTTATCAAACAGTTCAGTAGCAAAGTGCTCTGAGAATTCACCATCATAAACTTTATCCTTCGCATGATGTTTCGCTATGGCTTGTTCTAAACGTTCAATAATGTGTTCATACATCTTTTCAATCGCCATTTGGCGTTCTGTATAGTCAATAATCTTCCATTGTTTATCCTGTTTAATAAATTGATGCATGTCTTCTAAATACGTTTCTGTTGATAGTACACTTCCATACTCTTGAACTTTCCAACGCATCAGTGGATTATCTTTTGTTTGTTTAATATGTTCTTGTCTTTTATCTTCATTGATTTCAATAAAGAATTTGATGATTTCATAATCATCCTCGATTAACATATCTTCAAAAGATGTAATTTGTTCTTTTAAAACATCATAATTTTTATATCTATCGTGTTTAATTTCGTTTTCTCGATAATCTAAATAATGAGAGTACCAGCTTCTAAAATAGACATTGATATCACCTTTTTTAGGTAATGTATTCCAATATTTTTGTAAAAACTGATAACGCAAATCATCCTTTTGCGGTGATTGTGTCGCAATAAAATGTGTATATTTGGCATCAAAATTGAGTAATAATTCATTTGAAAGTCGTGTTTTTCCAGAAGCAGGGACACCTTCAAATAGAATCATAATTGGAATACCTAATTTGTGTGTCTGTCTTGTAAGTTCAGCTGTCTTTAGTGCTAATTTTTCGATTTTATTAGCCATTAACCATTCACCCTTTAAGTAACTTATTATTTCATTTTTATTGTAACACTATTTATTTCATATTTTATCTTAATTTCTATATGTATTCTCATTTTCAAAAAAGAATTGATAAAATGCGATAATCAACACTTTATCAATTCCTATTTAACAAATGGTTAACCCATAAATTTATATATGTCGTTTGTATAAAGATGTAATACTTTTCGGAAAATAATATCTAAAATGAATGCAGTCACTAATGGTACAACAAAGAATCCCAAAATAATGAGTAAGATACTTAATATTGCAGAATCTACATGTAAGAATTTAAAAGCACTAATTGGTCCAATCATCCCAATGAAACCAAATCCTGCAGACTCTTTAGTTCCCGCAATACCAATCAAGCTACCTGCAATTCCTGAAATTCCAGCAGTTATAAGAATTGGTAACATTATAATTGGATATTTCACCATGTTTGGCATCATCATTTTCACACCGCCGAAGAATATAGAAATTGGTACTGCAACTCTGTTCACTTTGCTTGTCCCAATAAGTAATACTGCTTCAGTAGCTGAAATACCAATAGATGCTGAACCTGCTGCCAGACCTGTAATCCCTATAGCAATAGCTATCGCAACAGTTGATAATGGTGAAATAATAATAAAACTAAAGACCATAGAGATAAGCATACACATCAATACAGGTTGTAGTTCTGTGAAGCTATTAACCATATTACCAATGCCAGTTGTAATCATATGTACGTATGGCAATATAAGTACACCAATTGTAGCGGATAAACCACCTACGATAGTTGGATACACAATCAGTGCCATGCTACCGACACGTTTTTCAATTAATAAAATAAATAATACAGCAATCGTTGCAGTAATCATCGTATTAATCAAGTCTCCGATGCCGGCAATTACCCAGGCACCATTCTTAAATTGTGCAGCCCCGCTTCCTACATAAGATGCACAAGCAACAACTGCAATTGCTAATGGTGTCATATCAAATTTCAAAGCAATAAGCGCTCCTATTAAAGCAGGTACTGTAAATTGCATTGCTTGTACGACATGTAACAATGTTCCAAAAAATGGGTGGTGATGCATGAACGCTTTAAAGATTTCTCCCAAAATAGCATTAGGTACTAATCCAACAACGATACCAATGGCTACGCCCGATAGCACTCTAAATGTAAAATCTTTAACGCCTATTTCTCTAAGTGTTGATGTCATATAAAAAACCTCCTATTGTTTAATCTGCACACTTAATATGTTGATCAGCCTACTTACTGATGATTGATGCCACATGTAAACAACTACTCACGTCAATCATTTGAATAAGTAACGATAGATTTTACTATATCATAAATTCTAAATTTTCAGAATATTATTTTTATTTTTTCTCAAAAAAGTAACATTTAACGATAATGATTGGATTCCAAAATTTACTTCTTGGTTAATAGGTATGAATTTTTGATGTTAAAAAATCTGAAACATGACTCAGGCTTCAGATTTTTAATACTATCTATTTTGTTTTTCATATCAGATATTAAATAAACTCTTTTCTTTTTCTGGTAGTTGATCAATAAATGATTGTGGATCTTCTGCATAATCATTGCCTATGCCATCCTTCATTCTTTGAAAATGTAAATGCGAGCCAGTTGTCTGTTCACCTGTATTACCAGATAAAGCAATCACATCTCCGGCTTTAACTTGTTGACCTTGAGTTACCTTGAAATCATTTAAATGCATATACCATTGATGATATCGGCCATTATCTTCAGAGATTTGTATCACTTTTCCACCTAAATCATCTTCAAATATTCTTGTGACAACACCATCTGTCGCTGCTAACACTTTTGTATCTTCAGGTAAGTCATAATCATTACCATAATGTTTGTCATTACCTTCAAACTCTAAACCATGATTATATGTGCCATAACCATGCGTCAAACGTCCATCACTATTCCAATCACCATATTGATTATCATCATTAAAAGACATTTGAGATGGTTGCATATCAATTTCACGAATTAAATATGTTACGGAAACACCGATACCTACACATATCAGTATAGTCATAACTTTTTTGATAAATTGTTTCAAACATCGCTCTCCTTTTTAATTCATTATTATTCTGTATATTATCAAACATCACGACAAGAAAGTGTATACTTTGCTTATAATCAGACTAATTGACTAGATAATGGACAAAATTGACTATTACAATAGTAGAAACTCATCTCATAATTAATTTTAACCATAATTAAATTAAAAATTTTATTAGGAAATTGAAGTTTGACTACTCCACAGTTTAGGTTGATAGTTACATATCATTGTAAGCGTGAACTTTGACAACCATCTCACTTCGACAGATAATTTAATGTAAGCTATAGGTCAACAAGGGAGGTGCCTATATTGACTACGACTAAAGTGGATCCTCGTATTATCAGAACAAAGAAGCTGCTGGTAGAAGCGTTTCAAGAGGTTTCCCGAGAGAAAAAGATGTCACAAATCACTGTTAAAGATATTACTGAACGTGCCACGGTCAATCGTGCTACTTTCTACGCACATTTTACAGATAAATATGATATTCTCAATTACACTTTATCCGAAACAATTTTGAAAGATTTAAATAATACATTATCCGTATCAGATATTATTAATGAAACTGTCATATCAAACCTATTTATTTCTATTGCTAATTATATGGTTGAAGTGCAAGACTCTTGCAAGATGAATAGTGAAACGTTTTGTAACCAAGCCCATCAACGTATTAATAATGAATTAGAAGATATTTTTACCATTATGCTTCGTAATAGCTACCCTGAACAGGATATTGACGTTCTCGTTAATAGTGCTAGTTTTCTAGCTTCAGGATTATGTGGTCTCGCTAGACATTGGCTCGATACCAGTTCGCTTACAGCAGAAGCTTTTATAGATAAAAATTTACCTTTCTTAATTCATCACATCACACACTTGTAATTAAACCTTTAAGGCATTGCCTTAGAGGTTTTTTATGGAAAAAGCTAATCTAATCAACAAATACTGAGCATTGTTGTCTAAGCAACAAGTTTCATAAGCATGTATGTTGCATATTATTTAAATGGGGCGTATATTACATTTATACAACATGTGTTAGTTAGATAATAAGTGTTGTATAAATATTAAATGAAGTTAGGAGGTAAGGACATGTCAGATATTGATGAACACGAGGGATTTAAACGTACGTTTAAAAATAATAAATTGACACTAGGTTTATCCATACCGTTTGATAATAAACAACAAAACAATATTGATTTTGATGAGCAATTGAGACTCGCTCAAAAGGCAGAGTCTTTGGGATTTACAAGTTTGTCTGTGAGAGATAATCCATTGTATAGCCCTCACTTAGGCAACGTTACTACGAATTATGATCCATTCGTCTTTTTAACTTATCTGAGTGCCTTTACCTCAAAGATTGCACTGGGTACTGGTAGTACCGTAGCAACCTTACGACATCCCATTCATCTAGCTAAATCAGCTGCCTCACTTGATCTCATTTCCAATCAACGTTTATTACTCGGTATGGCTACCGGTGATCGCTCTTTTGAATTCCCTGCATTTAAAGTAGACGAAAATGAATTAACAGAACGTTATCAAACAACCATTCACTCACTAAGAGAACTGTGGCAATCACATTCTCCCAAAATCTCAAATTCAATTTTCGAATTATATGAAGATTCAGGGTTACAAGTATTGCCAAAACACCATTCAATTCCAATGTTTGGTACCGGATATTCAAAACAATCAATGGCTTGGCTTCAAGAAAATATGGATGGTTGGCTATTTTACGCACAACCTTTTCAAGATCAAAAGAAATTAGTTGAAGCTTGGCATAGTGGTACCGACCGATTCAAACCGTTTATGAATATTCTAATGATTGATTTATCCCAAAATCCAAATGAAACCGTAAAACCGATTAAATGTGGTTTCCGTACTGGACGTAAAAATTTATTACAAATATTAAAAGCTTATGAATCCATTAATACAAATCATATTATCTTAAGATTTACAAATGATGATCGTGATATCGAAGCACTTATAGAAGAAGTTGGAACGTATATTGTACCCCACTTCCCAGCTCATACAAATTAGGAGGAATAAATAATGAGAGAATTACTAGATAGAATTAATCAATTAGCAAATAAAGAAAAAGTTGAAAGTTTGAGTGTTGAAGAAAAACAAGAACAACATCAATTAAGACAAGAATATTTAGGAATGATTAGAGGCCAAGTCCTTCATACATTCTCAACTATGAAAGTTGTCGATCCACTTGGTCAAGACGTTACACCTGATAAAGTGTATGACTTAAGAGAAGAATACGGCAACATTCAAGAAAATTAAAATCATATTATCAAGACTTAGGCTGCCCTTAAAGTTCCAACTTTGAGGGTAGCTTTTTTATGTCCATATTTTTGAGTAAAATCCTTAGTTGATCACAGCTCATTTTGTTGAAACCCTTTCCTAGGGAAACTATAAAGTAGTTCTTTGATTTTAATAATTAAAACTACTTAATGAAGTGATCGCTCACTTATGTTCGTTTATGCGACTGATTCTCTATGCCGCTCAACAAATATATTTCATAGTCTATCGTAGAATAATTCAAGCCATAAATGTTTATTTATAAGATACATTCAGGTATAGAATCAAACATCCTAACTTATCACGATAATAATTATGATATTATATAAAATAAATATATAATAATATATAAAACAACTAAGAAAGGGCATACCATGAATAAGGTTAAAAAAGGGTATTTATTTAATATTATTTCCGTAGCAATCCTGTCTTTACCCCCAATATTAAACAAACTTTCACTCACTGATTTATCATCTATTCAAGCAAATTTTTTTATGCTTTGTTTTCAACTTTAATATTATTAATAACTGTATTACTCGATAAAAGTAAAATAAAAATCTATCCTAACAAATTTATATGGCTCTTAGGTATTACTAATACAATAGGTACTTTACTCCAATATGTAAGTTTAAGTTTGTTAGATCCATTTAGTGTTGGATTATTAGGAAGATTTTATATTATATTTGCGTTGTTTCTTTCAGTGCTCTTTCTAAATGAAACATTGTGCAAAAACGATACCCTTCCTATAATTTTTGCTGTTATAGGTACATTCTTGATTACTCATTTTTCAGGTGATTTTAACAGTATATTAGGTGTGATTGTCGCCCTATCTTATACATTCTTTTTTGCGCTAACGAATATATTAGCTAAAAAGACCGTCAAAGACATTGATTCTAAAACCATCTTACTATACAATCGGGCGACTTCTACTTTGTTGCTTATGAAAGAGTTATACTTTGATTTAGCTGGAAAAGTCCTACCTTATCAGCTTCCAAATATTACTCAATGTGTAGACATGGATAAAATTATATATGGTTCAGATGCACCTTATACAACCGATTAAGTTGTTACGATGTTAGCTGATGAACTTGAAAGAACTGATCTATTATCACATCATGAACTTGAGAAAATGTTCTATGATAATGGCAAACAATTATTAAAAACAATTAAAGAAGATTAATAAGCTTGAGCGGCACGGGTATCACTGTACCTGTACCGCCCATGCTTATTTTTATGCCAATATTTCATCCATTGATCGATTTACGCTACTAGCGTACATTCCACCAAATTTTAGTAAATGGACCATAAATAAATATAGTCTATAAAATTCTAAACGCTTACGAGCACCTTTTCCTGAAGGATAGTGCTTCTCATATTCGTCATAAAATTCTCGGGTAAATCCACCAAATACAGTAGTGATTCCTAAATCAAACTCCCTATCGCCATAAAACGGTGCAGGATCGAATAAAGCGGGGCTACCATCTGTTAAGAACATATAATTGCCACCCCATAAGTCTCCATGCAATAATGACGGTTTACTATTGTGATTTTCTAGTTCATTTACCATCACTGTGCGGACTTGTTCATAGACTTTATTATCTTCGTCATTCCATAATCCTTTCCCCATGAGTTCATCTCTCAAATGATCCATACGACGTTCGACAAAGATTTCACTCCACGAATCAGACCAAGTATTATCAAATGAAATATCTCCACCTTCATGAGGTAAATCAAATCCAAATTTGCCGTCAGATTGTTGCTGGCTATGCATTTTGGCTACTAATTGACCTAGTTTTCGTTGACTACCGGTCGTTCCCTCATCTAAGTAACTCAATATTAAGAAAGCATCACCATTAATTTCACCGCTATCAATCACATGTGGTGCTGTAACACCTGCTTCCTCAAAAGCGTTAAGTCCAGCAATTTCAGCAGCATAGAATGATTTATCACGATTGCGTTGAACTAATAAGAAATACACGTCATCTTCTGTAGTTACTTTGAATGCTTCGTTCACATCTCCACCACTCACCGACTTAATGTCTCGTATATGATTTAATGGTAATTGTTCTTGCCAATCTTTTTTCATGATGTTTCCTCCTTCGAATACATCTTCTCACTTTATTATTATATTTCCTGAAATAGGACTATTTAATCGTTAGCATATATATCCACATTTAAGTTGAGGCAAATTTTTAAACAGTTTCTAAATTAACTATGCAATTATTCTTGAACATGCTAGTCTTAGAGAGGAATGTTTTTTCAATGATATTAAATGAGGATAGTAAGCCTCAAATACAATGAAACAGGAGCATTAAAATGTATAAATTAATTAAACCACTATTATTTAAATTCGACCCTGAAAAAGCGCATGGCATGACCATTGATGCTTTAAAACTTGCCCAAAAACGTCTCTTTTTACTACCTATTATGCACAAAATCTTTAACTATGAAGATCCTTATTTAACACAAACAATTAAAGGTATCACATTTAACAACCCAGTTGGTTTAGCTGCTGGCTTTGACAAATCTTGCGAAGTACCTAAAGCACTTGAAAATGTTGGCTTCGGTGCACTTGAATTAGGTGGCATTACACCTAAACCTCAAGATGGTAATCCAAAACCTCGCATGTATCGTCTAGTTGAAGATAATGCATTAATCAATCGTATGGGCTTTAATAATATTGGTATGAACAGAGCGTTATGGAATTTACGTCGCCATTCATACAATATCCCTGTTGGCTTAAATGTTGGTGTAAATAAAACGACACCTTATAATGAGCGTTATCAAGATTACATTAAAGTAATTGATACGTTTAAAGCTGATGTCTCATTTTTTACAGTTAACATAAGTTCACCAAATACTGAGAATTTACAAAGTTTCCATGATAAAGATGAATTTTCAATGTTATGCAAAGCTTTGAAAGACTTTAAAGCCAATACAGAAGTAAATGTCCCTATTTTCTTAAAATTAACTTCTGATTTAGAACTAGATGGTTTTAAAAATATTCTACCAGCAATCACTGAAACATTTGATGGTATGATTCTAGCGAATACAACTCGTAAGCGTGATGGTCTCACTTCTTCTAATAAAGTAGAAGATGGCGGATTAAGTGGACAACCCCTTTTCAAAAGAAATTTAGAGTTAGTGAAATGGGCATATCAACAAACAAATGGCGAATTCTTAATTATCGGCACAGGCGGTATATTTAGTGCTAAAGATGCCATTCAAATGATGCGAAATGGTGCATCTCTTGTTCAAATCTATTCTTCATTAGTGATTGAAGGTCCTGGTTTGACTAAGAAGATAAATAAAGACATCGCTGCTTACTTAAAGCGACATAATTATAATAACGTGAGTGATATTATTGGATTAGACGCAAAATAATATAGCTTTACTTAATTATAAAAAGTACTATACTTAAGCCAAAGATAACAAGTTTACCGGAGGGGTATACGTATGACTGCAGAAGATAAACATACAAAACAAAATGCAGACCAACCGTCTAAAAGTAAAGAACAGCCATCAAATCAAAATGATAAAGTGCAAAAAGATGACGATAATAGCATTGGTTACAATGGTGAAAAGAAAACTGCACTTGATCTTGAAATCGAACGTGAATTACTTGAAATGATGGAAAATGAAGATCCAGAACCTGAGAAGCAGAAAAAAGGTTTGAAAATTGCAGGTATCCTATCTGCATTTGTGATTGCCATTCTAGCCATTATACGTCTCATTAATCGAACAATATAAAATACGACTCCTAATTTAAAATGATTAAACTTCAAATTAGGAGTCATTTTCTTTAAAATTGTTGTAAAAAATCTTTAGCTTCTTGATTGATTTGTTTAAAATCAATGCCTTGAGCCATCGCAGCGAAGACACATCCACAATAGCATTGTCGAAATATATGATAGTCATTACACATCTCTATTGAACGTTCATAGCCCTTATTTTTCTTGAAGTCACTCGGCAAGTAGCTCACATCATATAAATGTTGTACTTCCATACCCAGTTCATTTATAAGTTGCGCATTCTTTTTAGGTGATAGTGTGAGTGCACTTCCAAAGTAATCATACCCGTATTTCACAGCAGCTTCAGCAACTAGCTCCAACCGCATTTCGAAACATGCCGTACAACGTAACCCACCTTCTGGTTCTTCAGTGAGGCCACGTGATTTTGCCATTTTCATAAATTCATGCGGTTTATATTCCGCTTCAATATATTTAACATTCTTTCCGGTTCTCTCATTAAAATTATAGACAAATTGTTCCTGAACTTTTGCACGTCTTAAATATTCATTTTTAGGATGTATATTGGGATTCGCAAAATAAATTGCCACGTCAGCATATTCCGTTAAATATTCTAACGTATAAGTGCTACATGGCGCACAACAACTATGTAGTAAGAGTTTAGGTCTTAAACCTTCCCTTTCCCATTGATTAATTAATTTTTTCAATACCTTATCGTAGTTAATTTTTTGATTCTTCATTTTAGCAATAATTGGATCAGCTTTTAACATAAAAAATGACTCCTTAAGCATTATATACATTTATTATATAATAATTAAGGAGTTGAATAATAGTTAATATTCTTTTTTTAGCATAATCATATAGTAAATAAACATGATACCGTCGAATAGCACACCAGAAATTGCACATTTGATTAATTGTTCTTTGAAGTTAAACCCATCATTAAAAATATAAGGGAAGATAATCCCCGTAATAATAAACATCATCGTTGCAAAATAAACGACGAAAAACGAGCATTTTATTGCAAGCTTTTTCACCCATTATTTGTATTCTTCAGCTGAATGAGCTTTTAACTCATCTAAACGGTTTCTTCTATTAATCCAAAGAGATACAAACGTTAAAATAACACTCAACGCTAATAAGCATATTGTTCCAAAATCCACTGTTTCTCTCTTCATATCAATAACCAAGCTTATTGTACCTAAGATAACTATTGAAATATATGTCAATAAAAACATAACCGCTAACTTATGTTCAAGCACACATTGCTCACGCTCATCACGACCTGTGGGATTTCGAGTGAACCAATTAAATAAATTTATCCATTTCTTAATCCTCCTCACCATATTCTTTAACAATTTTACCTTTACCAACGAAATAACTTACTACGCCGAAAATTAAAGCAGAAATAAAATTAAATGTTATGAAAAATCCTAATTCAATCTTTTGATCTGAAAAATATAGTCGCGTTAAATTAAGTAGGATCATGATTACACCAAACATAATACCACCGAAAATACTGCCTAACTTATGCTTCTTTAATAATCTTTGATATGCTTCTTTAGAATAAACTCGATTTTCATCTAAATTATTTTTTCGAATGCCTCTCGATAAGAAAATACTAGCAATCGATTCTGAAAGTGATGACGATGAATTATGTTATGTTCATACTTTCGAACAAGATACAGAATTGACTGATAATATGAAATTAAAACTGTGGATAGCCGCAGAAAATGCTGACGATTTAGACATCTTTGCAGGCATTAAAAAGTTAGACCGTCGTGGTAATGAGGTGCATTTTCCTGATTTCAATCATATTGAAAAAGGTCAAGTTGCAACAGGTTGGTTACGCGCTTCTCATCGCGAACTAGATGAAACGAAATCAACAATTGCACAACCATGGCATACACATGAACATGAACAAAAAGTTAGCCCAAATGAAATCGTGCCAATCGAAATAGAATGGTTACCATCTGGTACATTATTTAAAAAAGGTGAGTCATTAGCAGTTGTTGTTAAATGTAACGAAATTATCAAAGGTAATAGCACTCCTTTACCTAATACGAAAACACGTTATGAACACGAAGATACTGTAAACAAAGACAATCACCTTGTTTATACTGGTGGCGATTATGATTCACACCTAATTATTCCAGTAATTGAATAATTATTTAAAGTAACATAAACATTAAGCATATTCTTTTTCTCAATACCTAAAAGCCAGTAAATGAATTATAAAATTCACTTACTGACTTTTAAATTTATATATAATCTACCATTAATATTTATCTCAAGATATCATTAGAGCCAACGCCAAAATAATTGATGTAAAATACCTAAATCATCATATCGATGAATGATAGTTGAACCAAATAAATGTAAGGCAAATCCAATAATTACAAAGAAAATCATTACACTATAGAAACTCGCAAAACGTAACGTATGATTTACACTATACTTTGAAATTAAATACACTGATGATGTTAAAAGTAAAATCACTGAAAAGGCAATCAATATACCACTGAAAATATACAACTCAAGGAAAAACACAATAAATCCTAAAAATAACATACTTACTGATAATGTATTAACTAATATATAATCAGATAAAACCTTTTTAAAGGAAATGCTTTCTACTATCATTAAGCGAATAACGGCGAATGTTACGATAAATAAAAACGCAAGTGCTAGCATAGTAGTTAATACAAATTTCAAGATAATTGTTGCAGTATCAACAAAATAACCATCAAATAAACGTGCTGAAAGTAGGTGTAAAAACATTCCCAATATAAGTAAACCAATAATGACTAATGATGATAGCAAAGTCATACTAAATAACTTATTCCCTTTCATCACTGCATCATGAGAAGTAAAAGCTTGTTTAAAAAATTGCTTACTTTCATTGAAGGTCGATTTCACTTTAATCGTGAATGGACCTTCAGCGTAGCGGTGTTCATAAGACATATATCTATGTGTAAATTCACCACGATCGTACTCACTATGATTCTGTTCTCCATTAATTTGTTCTTGCTTAACAGCTGTAGAATGACTTGTAGATTGAATCTCCGAATTGAATGATTCTGTTGTTGATTGCGTTGATTGAGATAATGAACCATTTAATTTATTACCACAACTACCGCAATATTGATCTCCTTGTTGATATGTCTGACCACAATTTGGACATTGCATTAGGGCTCCCTCCATAAATATAAAATTCTAAGTTATTATACCATTATTTTATATTGTGTCATATATTATATTTTATAAATTAAAAAAGAAAGATGAATTCATTGAAAATTCATCTTTCTTTCATAGGTATGATTATTCAGCTTCTCTAATCTCTGCATCAACATCTGCGTAATCAATTTCTGTTTCTGTAAATGTTTTATTATTAACTGGGAAATGTTGTTTGAATGTTTCGAAATTCTGTATTTCAACAGTTACATCGTCTACTTCAAAGTCTAATACATGACCACCAAAGTTGCGCTCATCATTAGCAAAGTGAATATGGAAACCAGCTGATCCAATACCGTGGAATAATTCTGGAGTAAAGAATCCAATAATTGTTCCTTTAATATCTTCACGCGTTTCCTCTGGTTGTCTACGTGCTGAATCAATTAATCTAGTGTAAGGTGGTTCTTGTTTAGGCATCATTCGTACGTGCATTTTTTTAAAAGTACCACTTATTTTCACTGCAGAGAATAAGTTATCACTTAACATATGTTCTTTAACTTCGTTTAACACTTTTTCAGAATCTTTATTTGAAGTTTGATATGTTTGATCTGCTTCAAAACGAGTAATTGTTGCATATGGCGTCATTTCATCACCATTTAGTTTCTTAAACTCCTTATGCTCGTTAGCATGGAATGCTTCACCATCTAAAAAGATAACCTCACCATTAGAACCTGTTAATGTAGCTAGTCCTGAATCACCATGTTCTAATAGTTCATCGATAGACGCAGTTCCTTCTAATAGACCTGCCATTAATGTACCTAAAGTACCATGTTGATATAATACGTGACTCATTGAATATTCACTCCTATGTTTGTTTGACTAATAATTAATTTAAAGAATCTGGTAATACATTCGTTGATAATTTGATATTGTCTTTATAATTCACTGGGATATCAATTAATACAGGGCCTTCAGTTGCATAGCCTTCTTTTAAAGCCGCTTCTAATTCTTCTTGATTAGTAACACGTAACCCTTTTGCACCGAATGATTCAGCATATTTCACATAATCAACTGGTCCAAATTCAACTCCAGCTGAACGTTTATATTTCATTTCTTCTTGGAACTCTACCATATTATATTTACCGTCATTCCAAATTAATTGGATGATGTTTAAATTTTTGCGTACGGCTGTTTCTAAATCTTGACCTGAGAATAAGAAACCGCCATCTCCAGCTACTGACACAACTTGAGTATTTGGGCGCACTAATGCAGCTGCGATTGCCCAAGGTAAAGCAACACCAAGTGTTTGCATACCATTACTAAATAGTAAATGTCTTGGATTGTAACTTCTAAATTTACGTGCCATCCAAATATAATGGCTACCTACGTCTACAGTAACAGTTGTATCGTCAGTTAGTGTTTTTTGCATTGTTTCAATAATTTCTAATGGATGCATTACGCCATCTTCATGTGTGTACTTGATACCTGTTGCTTCAATGACTTCTGCTCTCAAACGTTCTAAGTCATCTAAACGATTTTGATTAATAATAGGTTCATGCACATTTTCAGATAGGAGTTGAATTGTCCCTGCAATATTACCAATTAATTCTTTTTTAGGGCGTAAAAAGTTAGTGATTTCAGCCTGTACTTCATCAATAACAATGATTTCTGTATCTAATTCTTTATTCCAATTACTTGCTTCGTATTCAATTGGATCATAACCAATTGCAACAACTAAGTCAGCTTTTCTTAATAATTCGTCACCTACTTGGTTACGGAATAAACCGACTCTTCCGAAGAAGTGATTTTCTAATTCACGGTTAAGTACACCGGCACCCTGGAATGTTTCAACAACTGGTAAATTTGATTTAGCAACTAATTGACGAATTGCTTCAGTTTCTTTCTCACTTGAACTTCTCATACCTACTAGCAACACTGGGAATTTCGCATGTTTTATAGCTTTGATAACGTCTTGAATGTCTTCTGAATTTGGAACACCTAGTTGTGGTTGTTCACATAAATCAATTGCATTAGATGTTACTGGAGACTCGATAACATCTTGTGGGATACTAATAAAACTTGCACCATTTTTACCTGAAGTCGCTGTACGAATAGCGTTTGTCATTACTTCAGATAGAGACTCAGGATCTTGTACTTCTGCGCTATATTTCGTAGATGATCTTAAAAGAGAAGCGTTATCTACTGCTTGATGCGTCATACGTAATAAATCGTTACGTTTAACTTGACCACCGATAGCTAACACTGGATCACCTTCTGAAGTCGCTGTTAATAATCCAGTTGTTAAGTTACTTACTCCAGGGCCACTCGTTACTAATGCTACACCTGGTTTACCAGTTAAACGACCGATACCTTGTGCCATCATGGCAGCATTTTGTTCGTGACGTGTCACAATAAGTTCTGGACCATCATCTTCAAGAGCATTAAAGAGATAGTCTATTTTAGCTCCTGGAATACCAAATACGTAATCTACATTATTATTTTTTAAAGTATCAATGACCATGTTTGCAGCAGAATAGTTTTCTTTAGTCATCTGAATTCATATCCTTTCAAGTTCTGTTTTAAAGTTTAATATTAAAAAGAAGCCACCTACATGTCTATTTTTTAAGGGAAAAAGAGGGAAAGACTTAGTTACATGAGTTGTGGCTTCTTTATATTTAAAGTTACTTCATTATTTCATTGTTGCTAGTAATCTCAGTTAGGGATACATATTTAAATGCGAGATGGGAGTCTTCTATCTATGTCAATTGGTGTAATAAATCATAAAGTTCAGCACTATTATGCTAATACAATATAAGGGGATGGATTTACTACACGAAATAGAAGCATTTAAATATGATGTAACTTTACTACATGACTAATTATAGTATGTTCTGAACTATTAATAAAATACATATTTTCGATAGAACCTATTCCATAATGGAATAGGTCAACAAACTTTAATTTTTTAGTAAAATACCACTAAATAAAGGTCTAATTACTTGACTTATTGTGTGTTTTTAGTTGCTAACCCCGACCAAAAGACCACTTTTTATATTTTATGGATAATTTTACTCTTTTTTGTTGTTTTTATTTCTTATTAATCTGTTATAATCAAATCTATCATTTAAAATTTCCTTGTTACACTCTGTCATTTTATAAAAAGTAAGAAAACTTGAAATTTTCAGAAATTTTAGACAAAAATACAAAGTTTTGTGCTAATATAATAAATATTCTAGAGATAACAAGCTAATCTTATAACTCAATATATTAAGTAAGTGGAGGTTCATGATTATGGCCAGTTTTTTCAAAAATTTAACTCGAAAAGAAGATCCCACAATCTATCAAAATAAAGATGGTCATTTAAAACGTACATTACGCGTTCGAGATTTTCTTGCATTAGGTGTTGGTACGATTGTATCAACTGCAATTTTTACATTGCCTGGCGTTGTAGCCGCTGAACATGCAGGCCCTGCCGTTGCATTATCATTCTTACTTGCAGCGATTGTTGCAGGTTTAGTTGCCTTCTCATATGCCGAAATGGCATCAACAATGCCTTTCGCCGGTTCAGCTTATTCTTGGATTAACGTTTTATTTGGAGAATTTTCAGGTTGGGTCGCAGGTTGGGCACTTTTAGCTGAATACTTTATTGCCGTAGCCTTTGTAGCATCCGGATTCTCTGCCAATTTAAGAGGACTCGTATCACCATTAGGTATCGTATTGCCTAAAGCATTATCGAATCCATTCGGAGCTGGTGGTGGTGTGATTGATATTATCGCTGCTGTTGTAATCATTATTACTGCAATCATTTTATCACGTGGTATGACTGAAGCAGCACGTGTAGAAAACGTCTTAGTTATCTTAAAAGTATTTGCAATCGTATTGTTCATTATCGTAGGTTTAACTGCTATCCAAGCATCTAACTATGTTCCGTTTATTCCAGAACATAAAGTGACTGAAAATGGTGATTTCGGTGGTTGGCAAGGTATTTATGCTGGGGTTTCTATGATTTTCTTAGCTTATATTGGATTTGATTCAATCGCAGCCAACTCTGCAGAAGCTATCAACCCACAAAGAACAATGCCTCGTGGTATTCTTGGTTCATTAGCTGTCGCTTTAGTATTATTCGTAGGTGTAGCTTTAGTATTGGTTGGTATGTTCCATTATTCTAAATACGCTGGTAATGCTGAACCTGTAGGTTGGGCACTTCGTCAAAGTGGCCACGGTATTATTGCTGCTGTCATTCAAGCTATTTCAGTAATCGGTATGTTCACCGCTTTAATTGGTATGATGTTAGCAGGATCACGTTTATTATATTCATTTGGTCGTGATGGTTTATTACCACCTTGGTTATCAAAATTAAACCATAAACATCTACCAAACAGAGCACTTTTAATCCTAACTATTATTGGTGTAATAATTGGTTCAATGTTCCCATTTGCATTCTTGGCACAACTTATCTCAGCAGGAACATTAGTCGCATTTATGTTTGTGTCTCTTGCAATGTATCGTTTAAGAAAACGTGAAGGTAAAGATTTACCTGAACCATCGTTTAAAGTACCGTTCTTCCCTGTACTACCAATAATCACATTTATTTTAGTATTACTTGTATTCTGGGGATTAAGTTTCGATGCTAAACTATATACTTTAATTTGGTTCGTTGTTGGTATCATAATCTATTTAAGTTATGGTGTTCGACATTCTAAGAAAAATGAAGAAGAGGACTACGTCGTACCAAAAGATTAATACAAATGAAAAAGCACCTGTCTCATCGATTGAGATAGGTGCTTCTTTTCGTGTTACCAGCCTTGACCATCAATATTATAATTATTCAGTTGTCCATCTTGTAACGCTTGCAATGCATTCTCTATTGTATTTAAAGCATAATCTAATTGTTCATACGTAATAACTAATGGTGGTTGGAAACGTAGTACATTACCAGCTACTGCAATCAATACAAGACCATGATCAAAACAATAATTACATATTTTAAGTGCTTCTTCAGAAGCTCTCGTCTTAGCTTGTTTATTTGATACGATATCAATACCAATTGATAAACCTTTACCACGCACATCTCCAACGAAATCATAATCATTCACCCATTGATCCATTCGCTTGCGCACGTAAGCCCCTTTTTCAGAACTAGCAGTTAATAAATCTTCATCTTCAATCATACCTAATGTAGCTAAAGCCGCTTCACAACTTACAGGATTCGCACCAGTTGTAAATAGATGTGCCGGTGCCTCAAGTGTCTCTATGATTTCTTTACGACCAACAATAGCAGACATCGGTAATCCACCTGCTAGTGATTTACCAAATGTAATTAAATCCGGTGTGAAATTAAAGTGATCAATTGAACTCCATGTACCAGTTCGCCCTAACCCCTGTTGAATATCGTCTACAGCAATTAGAATACCATGTTCACGGCATAACGCTTCTAATGCCTCAAAGTAACCATCTACAGGTTCTAATAGACCTCCGTCACCTTGGATTGTTTCTACAACAATACAAGCCACTTCTTCCGCTGGCACATATTTCGCAAACATTTCTTTTAATGGTGCAAGATACTCTTCAACTGTATTTGCATTTGGCTGCTCATACATCCCTCTATATTTATCAGGGAATGGAATATGATAAAATCCATTCAATAATGGTCCATAATGTTTGCGCATATTTAAACTAATGGCAGACATGGATAATGATCCAAATGTTGACCCATGATATGCATTTGTAAAACTAATAATGTAAGGGCGTCCCGTATAAGCTCTCGCAAATTTTATAATACCGTCATTCGCATCAGACCCACTTAATCCAAACGTTACACGTTTTTCATAGTCACCTGGAGCAATTTCACAAAGCTTTTTAGATAATTTCACTGCTGGTTCATGATACATATATGCTGGTGTATAATGAATAAATTTCTCAGCTTGTTTCTTAATCGCTTCAGTAACTGGTTTAGGTGCGTGTCCTACATTTTGTGAACTTGCACTTGATAATAAATCAATATATTCTTTACCATCCACATCTACTAGTGTCGCACCATAACCATGGTCAATGGCTAATGGATAGTATTTTATTCTCCCTGATGCGGCGAAGTATTTCCCATCTTCATTAATTAATTCCTCTGCTTTACTCATATCGGCTCATCCTCCCAAGATAGACCATCCCTTTTGTTTCCCTCTATTTGAAAAGTTCTCCGGCCCTCTAAATAAACACTATTTAAGTGATAATATTGAATATATTACTAATAATTGTCAGATTTGTAAATATTTTCTGAATAATCAAAAATAATTAAAGTTTATAATTTTTGGTATTTATTATTTTCTTTTTAAAAAGACCCCACAAAGCTATTACTTTGCGGGTAGTTTAATATGGATAATTATTTACTTTCGTATGGAATTACATCGTCTCCATATTCTTTCTTAATATAATCTTTAATTTCTTTCGATTGCATAACTTTTAATAATTCTTGGAACTTTTTATCTTTTTTATGTCCTTCTTGTACAGCAATAATATTGGCAAACGGAGATGATTTACCTTCCATAACAATTGCATCTTTAGAAGGTTTCAAACCATTATCGATGGCATAGTTAGAATTCATAATCACTGCTGCTCCTTCACCGTTTTTATATGTCTTTGGTAAAAACTCAGCCCCTTGTTGATGATTGAATTTTAAATTCTTTTTATTTTCAGCGATATCTTCAAACTTAGCATCTTCAATTTTGACACCTTTTTTCAACTTAATGAGACCTTCATCTACAAAGAATGATAAAAATCGTCCTTCTTCCGCTGGATTATTTGAAACATAAATCGTTGAACCTTCAGGAATATCTTTTAGATTTTTATATTTTTTACTGTATACGCCCATTGGAGTTGTAAATACTTTACCTAATTCTTCTATTTTATATCCATGACTCTTCTTTTCAGCTTTTAAATAAGGTACATGTTGGAAGAAGTTCGCATCTACATCACCTTTATCTAATAGTTTATTTGGCACTTTATAATCATTGACCTCTTTAACTTCTAAATCATAACCTTTTTTCTTTAATTGTTCTTTAGCTTTCTTCAACACATCTCCATGGGGTGCAGGTGAAGCAGCAACCGTGATTTTTTTATTATCCTCTTTATCTTTGCCACATCCAGCTAATACAATAACTAAAACTAAAATACTTATAACACTTAACCATTTTTTCATGTATATCGACACCTCTTTTTTAATAATGATTCAATTACACTTCAACTCTTAAATAGTTAGAAGACATAAAAAAATACTTTCTATTATTTAAGAGAAAGTATCGATACACTTTCTCTTATCTCTTAAAGTATTGTCTACTTTATGTGAATTAGCACCATTTCGTTAAACGACGGTTGCTGGGCTTCTTAGGGCACATCCCTCCACCACTCTTGATAAGAGTTAACAAGTTTTATTGAATTGTTATTATATTAGCATTGGATAGTGTTTGAGTCAATATCATTTTTTAAATATTCTAAATTTTTAAAATGTGTGATTTCCTTCGTCATAGGGAATAGCTTGTTAAACTCATTTGAAGGATGGATAATTATGATACGATACGGCTACCACTTTCTTAGTGCATTACTGATTAGCATTTTATTATTGCTTATCATGTTTACTATGGATGTCGTAACACACACGACGCACCTAACCTTGTTATTAATCAATATCGATTTCATTGCTGACCCAAATCAAACACCACTGATTTTAGAACTATTGATTCATATTGTCATTGGATTTTTAATTTACATCACATTTCTAATTATTTATAAATTTTTCAAACCTTTTTACAAAATAAGTTATTTATTACTGATCATCATTTTTCTAATATTATATCCATTACTTATTCTATTGGCACAACGTTCATTTTTTCAATTTAGTTGGACAGAATACGGTTTATGGATGATTGCACATTTAATTTTCACTGTTTGCATGGCATGGTCTATCCCTTACTTTTCTAAAAAGAAATGGTAAGTTAGCATCATTAAATTTAGTATCACGATTACTTATATTCATAAAAACTTTAATATTGTAAATCTAACTTTACAAATATGTCATTCTTTAAGCTAATTTAAAGTTTCAATATGGTTTACTTTAAACCCCTATTTTAATTAATTCTGAGTGTTACACTAAGGCTGTAAAAGATAAATAATGAAATGGGGTTTTCATTGTGATGAAGGTTTCTCTATTTGCGTCAACACTTATTTCAAGTACAGTATTATTAACTGCTTTTAGTGGACATCAAGCTTTTGCTGCTGATATCGTTACTAAGAATAACGCACAAGAAGTTGCTTCAGAGGCGTTATCAAATAGTGGAGGTAATCCAGATTTACAAAACTTTGGAAAAGTAATCGACAAAGGGGACTATTTTGAAATTAAAAGCCATAATAAAGCAAATGCTGGTTTAGGGGTTTATAAAGTTCATAAAAATGGCCAAGTCGAATATAAAAATGATAAATATAGTAACTTTAATCAACTTCAAAGTGGAGAAACATATGTTGAACACGGTATTGCAAATGCTGCTGAATTAGATGATCTAAAGGAAGAAGCATCTAAAATTAATTCTGTAGATTGTGCGCGTGAATTAAATTCATATTATGTCGGTAACGTTAAATCTAACGAAGTGCCTTCGTCTCAATCAGTAAAAAAACAAGGTAACCATAATAGCACAAATGCTCAATCTTCATTACCTGAAACTGGTCATTCAGACAGTGAACAATCCATTCAATTATTAGGTAGCATTTTCTTATTACTAGGCGGTGCGTTAGTAGCTAAACAATCTCATAAAAAAATCTCATAGAAAAAACGAGATGACTTCAAAGTCATCTCGCCTTTTTTGTTATTGATTGCTGTTCCCATTCTCTTCAGTACTATCTTTTTTATTGTCGTCTTTATTGTCTTGCTGTTTTGTATCTTGCTCTACACCTTCTGGGTCACGTTCTTTCGCGCTACCTTTTTTAGGATTATAGTTTGCACCTTCAGTATATTCGTTCCCCGCATTCCATAGTAAGAACTCATTCACACCATTATCTTTTAAAGCCTGAACTTGTTCAGATACTGCTTTGGCATCATAATCAATATAATTACCATCACCTAAATATGATGCTGTGAAATCTTGAATCCATGGACGAGAAATTGGTTTTTTCTTACCTAGTGAATCTAGTAAACTATTTTCTTTTTGAATGTATCGATTTACTGTTTTGTACGGTTCTGTATCCGGAGCATCTAAACCAAAGTCACCGTTACTCCAATGTGAAGGATAAATCATTGATGAAATTGCATCTACATTTTCAGACATTTTAGGGAAACTTTGACCAATGCCTGGTGCGTTTTTAACTAATGCAGAATAGCCAAATACGTCTGCCGATACGTTAACACCCATTGGTTTCAACTCTTTATTAGCATGTTCTAAGAATTTTGTAATTGTATCAACACGTTGATCACCTGAACTTAACTTGCTATTTTTGTAGTCACCCTTACTATAAGTTAAACTGTCTGCTTCATTTTCAAAGCCTTCTGGGAAACGCACATAGTCAAATTGGATATCTTGGAATCCAGTTTTAGCTGCTGCTTTAGCGACAGTAATATCATAATCCCATACTTCCTTCATGAATGGGTTAACAAAGCTATCGCCTTTACCATTAGTCCAAACTGACCCATCACTTTCTTTAAATGACCACTCAGGATGTTCTTCAGCTAATTTAGTATCCTTAAATGTAACGATACGAGCAATTGGATAAATATTGTTATTATGCAATTTTTTCAACAATTTCTTACCATCTACAATATCTAATGTGTTCTTATCTACTTGTTTATTTCCAGTGTTAAGTTTCATTGTGATATTACCTTCATCATCTTTAACATCGATAACCATTGTATTTAATTTAGAATCTTTAATGAACTTAATTAATTCATCAATCTTATCGCCTTGTGTCGAATTGCTTGTGACATAAATACCTTTAACGCCATCTTTAGGGTAATCGACTTTATTCTCATTCTTGTTTTTGTCATTATTCTTTTTTAATTTCTCGCTTTGACTGTTAGTTTGTTCGTTCTTCTGGCTGTCCCCTTTTTGCCCGCTACTAGATGAATTATCACCATTACTGCACGCAGCGAGTAACAAAGCACTTGTTGTTAATACAGCAAATATTTTGTTCTTTTTCATTCCTTTAGTCTCCGAATATGCTTTATATGTATAATTAGGCTCTCATTATTTAGAATAGTAAGCGATTTAAATAGTTTAATTATCCTAAATAAGAGAACCTAACTTTCTTATAGAATAGCATATTTTATGTACTATTAATCAATATGGCAAAATTTTATATAATAAATTATCTAATATTTGCATACATTTAATTTTTTAAAATTAATGATACCCTGATTATGTTACAAGAGTTCTGAGATGAGAATTGTCCATCACGCATAAAAATAGAGTGTACAGAAAATAGTTACTTTCTATACACTCTATTTTTCATATTAAACTAGTTATAAATTGTTAAATCTTTATATTCATCATCAAGGAGCTTTTTTAATAGAACTTCTATATTATCTTCGCAACAATAAAGACCATCTTTTACATTTAATTCTGTATCTTTATCAGAATTCGTTAACCAAATGGCAGCCATATTAACATTTAACGCTCCCATGATGTCATTTCTATAAGAATCTCCTATAAACAAGCACTCTTCAGGATTAACGTTTAATCTAGACGTGACATTTAAAAATGCTTTAGGATAAGGCTTTTCGCAACCTATATTTTCAGATATAAAAATATTCTTCTCAAAAATTGTTCTAATATCGAGATTATCAATTTTAGTGTTCTGTTCTTTAATCTTTCCATTAGTAAGTATGGCGATGTTTACATTTTCTTTCAAGGTCATAAGTAAATCATTCATTTTTCTATTAACAGTTATACTAGACAGTAGCTTAGTAAAAAAGGATTCGAAATACTCGTTAGCTTCTTCGCGAGAAATATTTATATCAAAATGCTGTAAAGTTTTAATTAGTCTTAACTCTCGCAATTCATCTAAGGTAATAACCCCTTCATCATGCTGTTTCCAAAAGTATAAATCATATTTTTTAAATAATTTCATAAAGTCACTATAATCTATATCTTTAAACAACGTATACGTTTCAAACGTATCTTTATTCGCTTTTATCCATAATTTATTAAAAGAAAATAGCGTATTATCTAAATCAAAAATAACCAATTTAACTTTTTTAATCATTACTCACACGCCTTTTTAAATGAATGAAGGGTTCAAAAACTCCCTACTTTAAAATAAATGATAACATAAAACGAACTATCATTCACATTTCATATAAATAGTTCGTTTTTATGTCGTTAATAATAAGAAACTATGTTAAATATTTGTAGGTATTTTTTAAACTAATGACCATCTTAATGATTATGTTATAAGTTTTTGAGACTTGAATTACTTATAACCCATTTAATATGATCTTGCGTTTTCAATTGTTGTAACTTGATGAATTCATTATTATTTTCAGGAAATTGCCACACATATTTTATAAATTCAAAACTAATTGTATTCGGATTACCCCCAATACGATGACGTTTCAAATTGTGAATAATCACCCTTTTTATGACACGGTAAATACACTTCCATCTAGGTTCTTTTAACCATATAACGTCAGTTGCTCTCTTCAACCTTAAAGGTAGTGTGTCCGAATAATTACCATCAATAATCCAAGTATTTTTAGCAATAATTTGATTAAGCTGTTCAATTAATTCTTCTTGACTAATCGTCGTTTTGTTATCAATCCAATTGATGTTATCCATATGATATAAAGGTATGCCATACATTTTATGTAAATGATGAGCTAATGTCGATTTACCAGAGCCTGGACTTCCAATAATTAAAATACGTTTTTCCATTTTCCCCTCACTTAATAAGATTTATTTACTTTATTATCGCTAAATACGTCTAATTTATGAAACTATAAACTGTAAAATATGAATTTTCAATAAATATAAGTTTTATAACTTGAGAATGATCTTTATTTTTATCATAATAAATATGAAAGTTAATTAAAGGAGTGGAAAGAGTAATGAATAAAGAACAATTAGAAAAAATGACAAATGGGAAAGGTTTTATCGCAGCATTAGACCAAAGTGGCGGTAGTACTCCTAAAGCATTAAAAGAGTATGGTGTAAACGAGGACGAATATAGCAATGATGACGAAATGTTCCAACTTGTGCACGATATGCGTACTAGAGTTGTAACTTCACCTTCATTCTCTCCAGACAAAATTTTAGGTGCTATCCTTTTCGAACAAACTATGGATCGTGAAGTTGAAGGCAAATACACTGGTGACTACTTAGCAGACAAAGGTGTTGTACCTTTCTTAAAAGTCGACAAAGGTTTAGCTGAACAACAAAACGGTGTTCAATTAATGAAACCTATCGATGATTTAGACGATACTTTAGACCGTGCGGTTGAACGTCATATCTTCGGTACTAAAATGCGTTCTAATATCTTAGAATTAAATGAACAAGGTATCAAAGATGTTGTTGAACAACAATTTGAATTCGCTAAAAAAATCATTGCTAAAGGTTTAGTACCAATCATTGAACCTGAAGTTAACATTAACGCTAAAGATAAAGCTGAAATTGAAGAAGTATTAAAAGCTGAACTTAAAAAAGGCTTAGATGCTTTAAACGATGATCAATTAGTAATGTTAAAATTAACTATCCCAACTAAAGCTAACTTATACAAAGAATTAGCAGATCATCCAAATGTTGTACGCGTGGTTGTATTATCAGGTGGTTACAGCAGAGACGAAGCTAACAAATTATTGAAAGACAATGATGAATTAATCGCAAGCTTCTCACGTGCATTAGCAAGTGACTTACGTGCTAGCCAATCACAAGAAGAATTTGATAAAGCATTAGGTGACGCAGTAGATTCTATCTACGACGCATCAGTAAATAAAAACTAAGGTGCGCAGAAAAGCGTTCAGATCGTGAGCAATAACGAGCTATGAGCAAAAATCGCTCTTTGATTTTAGCGATTAGCGTATTATTGTCGAACGATCTGCTTTTCGTAGCCCGTTTATCATTCCGGCGAAGTGCTCTACAACTTCACTCGAATATTTAAAAGCCGACTGGTTATTTCAACCGGCCGGCTTTTCTAATATTCACTATTTATAGAAACGTTCTAATTTTTGTTTAGTTTCCTCAATAAATACATTTAATTCTTTTTGTTTTTCTTCATCTTGTAATGCGCTTTGACTTGCTTTCATAAATCCATGAAATAATCCTTGTAATTGTTCACGAGATGCTTTCATCTGTTCAAAATCTACATTTTTAAATTGTTCTAAGCGTTTTGTAAATTCATCTTGGTCTACATTCTCTTTTAAAAAAGTTTTACCTTCATCTGTAATTGTGTAGATTTTTTTGTTACCTTCTTTAGAAATCGATACAAAGTCTCTATCTTCCAACATTTGTAATATGGGATAAACTGAACCAGGACTCGGTGAATAGAATCCTTTGAAACGTTCTTCTAAATCCTTAATGATTTGATAACCATGACGTGATTCCTCTTCTAACATTTGTAAAATTATAAATTGTAAATTTCCCTTTTTGAAGAATCTATCTCGACCTCCACCACGGCGTCCAAAACCACCAAATCTCTCAAATCCTTGTGGCCCTTTACTTCTACCAAATTGTTCAAAATGATCCATTCTTTGTCTTATATCTTGCATATGTCTTCTAAACATCATTAAAATCACCTTTTTTTATTTAATTAATTACTTTTTCGATATATCGTTATGTTTTTTAACAAAAATAAATACCACCCCAACAAACCCTGTCAGAATAGTATTTACGATTATTCTTCATCATTAAATTCCTCGTTTGTGAGTTGCTCGAGATTACCGAATAATGGTTTCCACTCTTCAATGGTATAATTTGAAACCAATCCCTTATACCAAAATGGATCTTTCTCAAGTAATGTCATTAATTCGTCTCGATTTTTAACTTTAAATATTAAATAAGCTTCTTTTATATCTTTCCGCGCATTCACTGTAGGACCAGAAACGATTAAATGTCCTTGTTTGATTAATTTCTTCAAATATAAAACATGTGGAACAACGTACTTTTTCCATCTTTTTAAATCAGTGTGTTCAAATTTTACGATGTAGTGTTTCATCGAATGCCTCCTCTAAACGTGAATCAATACTTTACCAAATTTACCCCCCAGTGATAACAGGTATGGTATCGCCATATTTATCTCGTAAATAGTGTTCTACGCTTGCAAGTTGCTGTTCATCTAGTTCTACTTCTACTTCTTTTAACCATTGTGGCAATTGTTGCATCACATCTTCAATTGGTTTGTCATTATGTTGCGTATGGCGTTCGATTAATGTTTCATAAGTATAATCATTAAAGTATAACAACTGTAATAAATAATACATATCCGCCGTCATAGGTTGACTTTCTTCGTCTAAAAATGCCACGACTTCATCGACAATTGAGTTTTCCTTAGGTCCTGCAATTAAACTGACATAAACAAATTTCTGTGCAATATCGATTGCCTTGCTAACCGCTTCCCACGTAGTCACTGCTGGACACATTGACGCAAAAACTAAATCATGCTGCCCTAATTCTTCTAGTTGAGCATCTTCAAACGATTGATTTAATGTTTTAAGTGTTACACCGTAATGATTTGCATTATCTTTTAACATGTCATGTAAAATTGGCGATGGTTCCAACGCTGTAACTTTAGCACCTTCTTTAGCAAACGGGACACTAAACACTCCTGACGCAGCCCCTACATCTAATACACTTAAATTACTAAATCGACCTGTTTGTTGCTCAATCCAATTCATAATCCGTTTCGTACGGTGCTGGCTTTCTTCAGTAAAAGAATTTTTATTAAAGTTTTCTGCCCACTTTTCAAAACCTGGTGTCGATGGATCACCTAAACCTGCACGTTTCATCCTTTTATCCTGAGTATTAGGGTCATCTTCCCACGCTTTCTCCCAATATTGATTACTAAATATATCTTTTGTCATAAGTAATCTCCTTTTCATTTGATACCCTCATCTTAACCACTCTTGTATAGTTCATAAACTAATTCGCATTCTCATTAAAAAAGCTTTCAACCAATCCAAAGCAAGTTAGCTACGCTTTGAAAATGATTGAAAGCTTATGTTGTATTCTATTATTCCTAACAATTTCAAAAGTTACAGTTCTTCACCGTTTGACTCAATCACATTACGATACCAGTCAAATGAGTCTTTCTTTGTACGTTCTAGTGAGCCATTTCCTTCATTATCACGATCTACGTGAATTAAGCCATAACGTTTTTTCATTTCACCTGTTGTAAATGACACGATATCAATAATACCCCATGGTGTGTAGCCCGTTAAATCAACACCATCTTTGTCAACTGCATCAATAGCTGCTTTGATATGTTCACGTAAATAATCTACACGATAATCATCATGGATTTGTCCATTTTCATCAAACTCATCCACGGCACCAAAGCCATTTTCAACAATAAACAATGGAATTTGATAGCGATTATATAAGGCATTTAATGTATAACGTAACCCTACTGGATCGATTGCCCAACCCCAATCACTCTTCTTAATATAAGGGTTATCTACTGAATTAGGTAAACCACCATTAACGATATTATCTTCGACACTTGCTTCATTATCATGTTTTACGACAGTTGACATATAGTAGCTAAATCCAATGTAATCCACTTTGCCATCACGTAAAATTTCATCATCACCCTCTTGCCAACCAATGTCGAAACCTTCACGTTCAAACATCTTCGTTGCATAACCTGGGTAATAACCACGCGCATGAACATCAGGGAAGAAGAAACGCATACGACTAGCCACTTCTGCTTCCATAATATCATTTGGATTACAACTATATGGGTAGATTGGAACATGTGAAATCATCGCACCAATTTCGAACTCAGGATTGATTTCTTTACCAATCTTAACTGCTTTAGCACTAGCGATTAATTCATTATGTGCTACTTGGTACAATACCTCTTCTTTATTATCGTCCTCTTTTAATGATACACCTGAGTTTGTCCATAAGAAGATTGGATTATTAATGTCCATTTGGTTATTAATTTCGTTAAATGTCATCCAATATTTCACTTTATCTTTATAACGGTTAAATACTGTTTCTGCAAAATGTGCAAAGAAATCTGCCACTTTACGATTTCTGAAACCACCATATTCACGAGCTAAGTGTAACGGCATTTCAAAATGTGAAAGTGTGATAACAGGTTGAATGTTATATTTTAATAACTCATCAAATAAGTCATCATAGAATTGTAAACCTTCCTCATTGGGTTCAACTTCGTCACCTTTTGGAAAAATTCGAGTCCAAGCAATTGATGTTCTTAAGCATTTTAAACCCATGTCACTAAACATTTTCACATCTTCTTTATAACGATTGTAGAAATCAATGCCAACATGATTTGGATAATATTTGTCAGGTTCTACATCTTGCGTAATTTCACGTGCTTTACCGTGTGCCCCAGCTGTCATAACATCAATGACACTTAGTCCTTTTCCACCTTGGTCATAGCCACCTTCGAATTGATTAGCCGCTAAAGCGCCACCCCATAAGAAATCATTAGGTAATTTAGACATGTTCCAAAACTCCTTTATAATTTTTTCATTAGTGTTTTACTTTTTAACTACTTTCATAATCTTATCATTAACAACAATACGAAAGCCTTTTCAAAATCTATTGTAATTATACCGGTACAATTTGTAAACAGAATAATCAAAATTATACCGGTACAATTTGCTAATAGTGTTTTACATTTGTTATAATAAAAATAAATTACGCATTAAGGGAGTCAAATGATGTTAAAGTACGAACGAATTGCTCAAGATATTACAAGTGCCATTGCAAATGATGAATATAATGTTGGTGATAAACTTCCAAGTGTCGAACAATTAAAAGCACGATATGAGGTTAGCAAAAGTACCATCATTAAAGCATTAGCGATACTCCAAAGAGATGGTATGATTTTCCAAACAAGAGGCAGTGGAATTTATGTACGAAATAAAAATAAATCAGGGTATATCAACCTTTTGAAAACAAAGGGTTTCTCAGATAATCTGCAAGGCCATCAAATCACAAGTAAAGTTTTAACGTTTGAAACGATAAAACCTAATGATGAAGTAAGAGCGCACTTACGTTTAACGGAACAAGATGAAGAAGTTTATTATGTCGAACGTATTCGCTATTTAGATCATAACCCTTTATGTATTGAAACATCTTACTTCAATAAAACATTAGTTACGCACCTTGATCATGACAGTGCAGAACATTCAATATTCGACTATCTTCAAGCACAGCTTAAGATTAATATCGGTTTTTCTGATATCTATTTCTATATTGATTTTCTTACTGAACGTGAAGCACCACAATTGGATCTCAATCCAAATGATCCTTGTATGCGTCATGATTTAACCTTTTACACTAATAAAGGACTACCTTTTGATTATTCAAAGATTGTTTATCATTATAAATACGCCAACTTCTTTATACCTATAGAAAGTTAAAAAAAGAGTCGCTTGAGCTATAAACTCTCAAGCGACTCTTACTTATTATTAACACATCTTATTTAGCGTCTTCATAGTATCCTAATTCAAGATCTTTAGACGTTTGACGACGTATTTTTCTCATTAATTCAACATCTTCAATTAATGATTGACCGTATGATGGAATCATTTCTTTAATTTTAGCATTCCATTGGCCGATTTGTTCTGGGAAGTTTTTCTCAAGAACTTCTAAAGCTACTGATACTGAAGTTGATGCCCCTGGTGATTCACCAAGTAAAGCAATCACTGAATGATCTTCAGAGTTAACCACTTCTGTACCGAATTGGATAAATCCTTTACCTTCTTTTTCAGTATCTTTAATTACTTGTACACGTTTACCTGCTGTGTATAATTCCCAATCTTCATCACGAGCTTCAGGGTAGAATGTACGTAAATGGTTCATACAACCCTCTTTAGTCATGATAATTTGATCAAATGAATATTTAATCAATGGTAAGTTTTTAACTGCAGCAGCTAACATCGTTGTAATGTTATAAGGTTTGATAGATTTGAATAAATCTAAGTTTGAGCCATTTTTAAGGAATTTAGGTCCAACGTTTGCAAATGGTCCAAATAATAACGTACGTTTACCTTCGATATAACGAGCATCAAGGTGAGGTACTGTCATTGGTGGTGTACCTGGTGGTTCTTTACCATATACTTTCGCATCATGTGCTTCAATTACTTGTGGATTTGTACATGCTAAGAATTGACCAGTAATAGGGAATCCACCTAAATGTTTACTTTCAGGGATGCCTGTTTTTTGTAGTAATGGAATTGCAGCACCACCTGCACCAATGAATACATAGTCAGTAACTTCTTCAAATACGCTACCAGTTTTAAGATCTTTGATTTTAACTTGCCATTTACCATTTGATAAACGTTCAAAATCAAGTACTTGGTGACTATATTTAACTTCAACATGCTCGTCTAACTCTAAGTGACGTGCCATTTTACGTGTTAATTCACCAAAGTTAACGTCTGTACCTTCGTCGATTTTACTAGCAGCCATTTTGCCGTCATCAACGCGACCTTGCATCATTAATGGAATCCATTTTCTCATTACTTCAATGTCTTCAGTATATTCGATGTTATCGAACATTGGTGATTGTTTCATTGCTTCATAACGTTTCTTCAAGAATTCTTTATTGTTAACGCCTCTAACAAAACTAATGTGTGGAAGAGGATTAATAAATTCTCTTGGATTCTCAATATGTCCTGCTTTCACTAAGTGACCCCAGAACTGTTTTGAAATTTCAAATTCTTCGTTGATTTCTTTTGCTTTATCAATGTCAATTGAACCATCAGGTTGTTGAACAGTGTAGTTCAATTCACAAAGTGCAGCATGACCAGTACCAGCGTTGTGGCGTTCATTAGAACTTTCAAGACCTGGTCGATCCATACGTTCATAAAGCTTGATATTCCAATTAGGCTCAAGCTCATTTAACATAGAACCAAATGTTGTACTTAAGACACCCGCACCAATTAAAATGACGTCTTTTGATTCTGCCATGGTTGTACACCTCTCCAAATTTATTAGTTAACAACTAAAAAGCTATTACTTACTACTCTTTCTCCCTAATATAAAGTAATATCTTTTTATATAAAGATTGTTAAGCCTTTCATTTCTATGTTAAAACAAATATGGTAAATTGTAAATTGCGAAACTTAATTAAAATTATTTTTTTATATGAAAATGAACGCATCAACGCTACCTATTTTTTATAAGAAAACACCTAGTTACAGATATGCAACTAAGTGTTTAAATTCATCTCATTTTAACCTTATAAAACTGTAACCAAATACTTCTTTATTCTTGCAATTACAATTTAGGTTGTAAAAATTTCTCAATATAGAATGCTGACTCTTCAATCGATTTATATTCCGTATTGATAACAGTCGCATTTAATTTCTTAAAGACTTCCTCAGCATATACAAGTTCTTTCTTAATACGATCCAAGTTATTGTATCGTGATTCACTAGATAAACCTAACGTTTCCGCACGATTCTTTCGTATGTTTGCAATATACTGTGGACTCGCAGTTAATCCAAATACTTTTAACCCTTTTTGTTTATAAACATTATCAGGAATTTCAATTTCAGGTACCAATGGAATATTAGCTATTTTATAACCTTTGTTAGCTAAATACATACTTAATGGTGTTTTAGATGTTCGTGACACACCAACAATTAATGCATCCGCTTCACCTATATCAGTAAAATGTTTACCATCATCGTATTTAACAGAGTATTCAATCGCTTCAATACGCTTGAAATATTCATCATTTAATTTACGTAACGCACCGCTCTCCATAAGCGGTTGACTGTGTGTTATCTTCTTAATAATGCTGATTAAATCAGACATGTAGTCAACATAAGGAATATCATGTTCATGTGCAAATTGATGTCCCAATGCATTAAAGGATTCACTTACTAACGTCGTCGCTACAATCGCATGTTGTTCACGTGCTAAATTTAAAATATTTAAGAATTCCTCTTCATCTTTAATATATGGAAATTTCTTAATTTCAACATTATGCAAATCAGGGAATTGTGTTAATGTTGCATGAATCATTCGTTGTGCTGTTTCGCCAATGGAATCTGATACGATAAATAACTTTAGAATTTGTTCATTTGATTGAGTTTCGTTCACTTTACTGCTCGCTTTCCTCCGCTTGACTCTGAGCTGTTGCTAAAATTGCACCTGGAACTCGGAATGGTGAGCATGAAACATAGTCTATCGCTAATTGATTGAAACGACGAATAGACTTAGCATCTCCACCTAATTCACCACATACACCGATTTTGATTTTCGGATTTACTTTTTTAGCTTGTTCAACTGCAATTTCGATTAATTTTCCGACACCGTCTCTATCTAACGTTTGGAATGGGTCAAGCTTCAATATATTACTTTCAGTATACACATTTATAAATTTACCTGCATCATCTCTTGAGAAACCAAATGTCAATTGCGTTAAATCATTTGTACCGAAACTAAAGAAATCACAATGTTTTGCTAATTCATCTGCTACTAAACATGCGCGCGGTGTTTCAATCATTGTACCAATTAAATATGGTACGCTGTCACCTTGTTCATCCTCTAATTGTTCAATGGTTTTAACCAATTTCTCTTTAAGCGTTGTGAATTCTTCCACAGTTGATACTAGCGGAATCATAATTTCAGGTTTACATGTTATACCCTCTTTTTTAAGTTTTAATACGCTTCCCATAATCGCTTCAACTTGCATTTCATATAACTCAGGGTATGTGATTGCAAGTCTACAACCACGATGTCCTAGCATTGGATTCACTTCATGAAGATCTACAATGCGTTTATTCAATACTTCTTTAGGAATGTTGAGTTGTCGTGCTACATTTTCAACATCTTCATCAGAATTAGGTAAAAACTCATGTAAAGGTGGATCAAGCAAACGGACAATTGTAGGACGCTCTCCAGATAATCGGAATATTGCTTCAAAGTCTTCTACTTGATACTTACGAATATTATTCAAAGCTTCTACTCGTTGTTCATATGAAGATGAAAGAATAAATCGTCGCATTTCAACTAAACGTTCCGCTCCGAAGAACATATGCTCCGTACGAACTAAACCAATACCTTTAGAACCAAAGTCATAACCCGCTTTAATATCTTGAGGCGTCTCTGCGTTCATTCGAACATTCAAGCGTGCAATATCCTCTGACCATTCCATAAATTGAGTGAACTCTTCACTGTGTTCAGCACTGACTGTTTCAATCTCACCTATGTAGATGTCACCTTTAGTACCATCAACTGAAATTGTATCGCCTTCATGAAGTTCCCCACCATCATAGCAAACTGTCTTTGCTACAGTATTGATTTCTAAATCCGAACAACCTGTCACACAACATTTACCCATACCACGAGCTACAACTGCTGCGTGAGATGTCATACCTCCGTGTGTTGTTACGATTGCTTCACTCGCAATCATACCTTCTATATCTTCAGGAGACGTTTCCGGACGCATTAAGATAACTTTCTTACCTGCATCAACTTGTGCCTTAGCATCTTCAGCTGAAAATACAATTTGCCCTGTAGCTGCCCCTGGACTTGCAGGTAAACCTATTTTTGAAATTTCAGTTGCTTGTTTTAATGCTTTTTCATCAAAATTAGGATGTAATAATTGGTCGATTGATTTCACATCAACATTTGACATCGCTTCTTCTTTTTTAATGACACCTTCATCTACTAAATCTACTGCTATTTTAATTGCTGCACGTGCCGTACGTTTACCATTACGAGTTTGTAATAAGTATAACTTTCCATTTTCAATTGTAAATTCAATATCTTGCATATCTTTATAATGCTGTTCAAGTTGTTTCGTTACTTCAACAAATTCTCGATGTACGTCAGGCATTTGATCGTGTAAAGTTGAAATGTCTTTTGGTGTACGAATACCAGCTACGACATCTTCACCCTGTGCATTTAATAAATATTCACCAAATAATTTATTTTCTCCGCTCACAGGATTACGAGTAAATGCAACACCTGTTCCACTATTATTACCACTATTACCAAATACCATTTCTTGGATATTAACAGCAGTACCTATGTCATGTGGAATATCATTTAAATCACGATAAATTCGTGCACGGTCATTATCCCAAGACTTAAAGACCGCTTCGATTGCTTCTTCTAATTGTTTCAAAGGTTCTTGAGGGAACGGTTTATAAACTTCTTCCATATAAATGTCTTTGAAACGTTCACAAATTTCTTGTAAACCTTCAGCTGTAATTGCAGCGTCATTTTCAAAGTTGTGACGTTGTTTATAATCTTCAAAATATGTATCAAATGCTTGCATCGGAACGTTGTATACCACTTCACCGAACATTTGTAGTAAGCGACGGTAACAGTCATATGCAAAGCGAGCATCACCTGTTTTATCTGCAAGTTTCTTTACGTTATCGTCATTTAATCCCAAGTTAAGAATTGTATCCATCATACCAGGCATCGATATTTTTGCACCGCTTCGTACAGATACAAGTAATAAGTTAGCATCTGATGAGAATGCTTTCCCAGTTCTCTCTGAAAAGTCAACAAGATGATCAATTAATTGTGTTTTTACATCAGTTGATAATGATTTGCCTTGTCTTAAGTATTCAATACAAGCGGCAGTTGTTATTGTAAAACCGTCTGGCACAGGTAAACCTAAACGTTTCATTTCAGATAGGTTAGCACCTTTACCTCCAAGTAAATCTTTCATCGATTTTTGTCCTTCATCAAAAGCATAAATATATTTCGTCATTATAATGTCACCTCAATTAATTATTATGTCATACTAATTATTATTGAGTATGTCATAAAATCGAAATAAATACAATTAAAAACATCACATTTAGTTTCAATATTTATAAAAAAGACACAATTAAAGCATAAAACGGCCTTATAAGAATAACTAAAAGTCTGTTTTGCACGCTTTAATTGTGTCATACTATTTATATATTATTCAGTTTAAGTGATATGATTTTGAAAATAATTAGTCGCAAATGTCTTAAATGACCACGCTACTTCTGTAAAGTAATGAGATTTTTTATAAGCTAAACCAATCTCCCTATAACAATGTTCATTGTTAATAGGTATTGCTACAATTTGCTTATCCAAATTTCTTAAGGCTTGTTTAGGTGTGAATGAGATGCCTATATTCATAGGTACTAGTTTTAAGATAGCGCTCGAATCCTCAACCTCTACTTGATAATTAGGAACAATCCCTTCTTGTTTTAAAATGTGATCTATCGTATCTCGAAAACCATAACCTTCAATTTGACCTATCAATCGTTCATCTTTAATTTGTGTTAATTCAAGAGAAGTACATTGAGAGAGAGGATGTTCTTTACTAACAGTTAAATAAATATCATCTTGTATGATAGGTTCCCAACTAATATCGCGATGTTCAATTTTAAAAGATGATATAGCAAAATCTACTTCGTTATTTAAAATCAAATGAGGTGCCCGTTCAGATATTGCTTGATATTGCTTAATTTTAATATTGGGATGTCGTGACACGTAATTTTGAATGAGTAATGGCATGACATATGGAAATGTTACTGCAAAAGTAACTTGACCACTTTCGACACCTGTTAATTCTTTGATTATACGTTCACCTTCATTTAACTCCCTAAATGCACTATCGATATAATTCAGCATTAATTCACCCTATCGGTTTAAGTAGATATGTCTATCTTTCCGGTCAAATAATGCCACACCAAACTCATCTTCAATTGATGTAATCGCCTTACTAAGTGCTGGTTGAGAAATATTCAGTCGCTTTGCTGCCTCTGTAATATTATTCATATTAGCTACCACTTTAAAATATTTGAGCTTTATAATCTCCAAACGCTACACCTCAAACCATAACTTTAAGTTATAAAAATATAATTATTATGCATTATACATTATATATTTCCGATGATACCATCAAATTGTGATGAGACTATTTTTGAAAAGAGGATTATTATGAGACTAGAAAACAAAGTAGCTTTAATTACTGATTCAGGTGATGGCATGGGCTTCGAAACTGCTAAGCGTTTTGTTGAAGAGGGTGCAACAGTTACCATTTCAGACCTTAAAGAAGATGTAGTCAATCAAGCGGGTTGACACACTTTCTAAAGAAACTAATCAAAAGGTATATGGTTATGTTTTAGACGTTTCTAAAGAAGCTAGTGTTGATGAAACATTTACACATATTAAGCGTGATATTGGTAAATTAGACATACTCATTAATTGTGCGGGTATAACTGGTGCAGGTAAAACGACAGACCAACTCACTGAAGAAGAATGGGATCAAGTATTTGCAGTCGATGTAAAAGGCGTATTCTTCTGTACTAAACATGCTGTAACACTCTTACGTGAAAACGGTGGCGGTTCAATCGTCAACTTCTCATCTATCTTAGGTTTAGTCGGTACAGATGAACTCACACCATACGCAGCTGCTAAAGGTGATGTTACAAATATGACACGACAAGATGCCATCAGCTTTGGTAAAAATCACATTCGTGTTAACTATGTACATCCAGGTACATTATTAACACCTTTAGTGAAAAAACTCGATGTAGAACAGAAGGTGGTTTAGAGGCTTATACTGCTAAAATGTCTGAACACCATCCTATTGGCTATTTAGGTGAACCTGTAGACGTTGCCAATGCAGTATTATTCTTAGCAAGTGATGAAACTCGATTTATTACAGGTGCGACATTAACTGTAGACGGTGGATATACTGCAAGATAATATGCTTCATCAATTGGTATCGATTACTCAATCAAATACAAACTGATACACAAAAATAACACCTCGTTAGATGACCAAAGCATTTAACGAGGTGTCTTTTATACATTGAAATCGATATTATTTAAATCCATTTTCTTTATTATATTTCTCACGTTCAGCATCGCGTAATTCAACACGACGGATTTTACCTGAATTTGTTTTAGGTAATGAGTCTACAAATTCAATTGCACGTGGGTATTTATATGGTGCTACTTCATTCTTCGCAAAAGTTTGTAATTCTTTAACAAGGTCATCATTACCTTGATAATTATCTTGTAAAATAACGAATGCTTTAACAATGTTGCCTCGAATTTCATGAGGACTTGCTACAACAGCACATTCTTTAACGACCGGGTGATTTGTTAAGGCATCTTCAACTTCAAACGGTCCAATTGTATAGCCTGAACTGATGATAATATCATCTCGTCGACCTTCAAACCAGAAATAGCCATCTTCATCTATATGCGCTAAGTCTCCAGTAATGTAATAGTCACCTGCTTGAGCTGCTTTCGTACGTTCTTCATCTTTATAATAACCTTTAAACAAACCAGGGAAATCAAGTGGCAAAGCAATATTTCCTTTAACATTTGTTTCAACCGGTTGTCCTTCATCATCAACAATAGTAACACGGCTACCTGGGATTTCTTTACCCATTGAACCTGGTCGTGATTTAGTGTCTTTTAGGAACCCGATTAATAAAGTACTCTCTGTTTGTCCATAACCATCACGCACCGTTAAATTAAAGTTACTACGGAATTGTTCTACAACTTCACGGTTTAATGGCTCTCCTGCTGATACAGCACTGTGAAGGTGTTCTAAGTTATATTCTTGTAAATTGTCTAATTTCGCCATCATACGATATTCTGTTGGTGTACAACATAAGACATTGATTTCAAAGCCTTGTAGTAATTCAAGATAACGAGAAGGGTTGAATTTACCATTATAAACAAATGCTGTTGCGCCTGAACCCATAATTGATAAGAACGGACTCCATACCCATTTTTGCCAACCTGGTGCAGCTGTCGCCCACACTAAGTCGTCTTCTTTAATACATAACCAATGTTCCGGCGCCATTTTCATGTGTGCAAAGCCCCAACCATGAGAATGTGTAACAGCCTTAGGATTTCCTGTCGTTCCAGATGTATATGATAAGATGGCTAAATCGTCTCTTGAAGTTTTTTCAATATCTAACGTATCACTTTGTGATGTTTTTTCATCTTCAATATTAATCCAGTCCGTTTCGTGTCCGTCAATAATAAATTTCGTTAATGCGTCATACTCTTTAACGCCTTTGAACTCTTCAATAAAATCAGATTTAGCAATTACTGCTTTAATCTCACCATGTGTAATTCGATATTGTAAATCTTTAGTTCTTAGCATTTCTGAACTAGGAATAATCGCAATACCCAGTTTTAATGCAGCAAGATATAGTTCATATGTCATAATTGCTCTCGGCATCATGATTAATACTTTATCACCTTTTTTAAGTCCGTGATTTAATAAGACATGTCCCACTTTATTGGCATTTTTAATTAATTCTGAATATGTCACTGTAATTGGTTCGTCTACCCCATTTTCATAAATTAGGGCTTTCTTCGATGTATTAGAAGCATGTTTCTCTATTTCTGAAACAATATTGTAAGTCTCTGGTGCTAATAAACTTGAATTATCCATTACTATACTCCCTTTCAGTTCGACCTTATTTATTATCTTATCAAACGCTTTAGTCTGATGAAATCAAAATAATTTATGTAAACGTTTTTACAATTTGGTTTGAAATTGAAAAAGATTAAGCACATATGTCGATAACAATGACATTGGCTTAATCTTTATATCTGTACTAGAAAATATGACTTAAATCTAATTTTGACTCTAAACCAGATAGCTCAATACGCACATTATAAGATAAATCACGATTAACAATGTTGCGATCAACACCACGTTCAGTGCCTCTATGTTTATGGGTTTGACTATATTCATTAGAATTCTGCCAATCATAAAATGCCTGACGTTCTTCCCATAAAGTTAAAATAATATAGTGTCGTCTTGCTACTTGTGGACGTAAAAATCTTAAAGCTTTAAATCCTGGAACATTTTGTAAGTATTTAGGACGTTCTAAGAATTTCTTCTCGAATTCATCTTCCATACCTTCATTAATAAATAAATGATTTAACACACAAAAAGAATCATTTGATAAATCATCAATCACTTCTAACACATCATATTGATGTTCATCATTATTTTTCTTTATTGAAATCGTGTTATCGTTTTTTTCTTCTACTTCATAAGTTTTGTAACTATCATTTAAAATCATGATTCTTATCCTTCATTTCTAAACTAGCACTGAGCTACTATTAAATTCGTATATCTATATGCGTTCTGTTATTATAATTGGCTTAGTTCATAAAGCGAGATAGAACGCTTTACGATTTCTAAAAATTCGTGGTCCAATGTTGTAATTTTCGTAAAATAACTAAGTATGTTATCAGAAATTCGTTCATACTTAGGAAAATACTGATCTTGGTTAATCCAATGTGCAAGTTCTCCTAAAGGGGTTTGGTCACCAATAAATCCCTGCATAAATTCGTAAAAACTCATTATCTCACCCCAGTGTTTAGATATACGCTAATACTATCATGATACATAGCTTTACACTAGTACTGGAAAGCCAACAATTTCTGAAGTTTTGTTGACTAAGTTGAGATAAGCATTTTTTATTTAGAATTTAAGTAATCTAACACAACTGCACCCACAGCTTCTGCTGCGACTAACATACTTTTCTCATCAATTTTAAATTTAGGATGATGATGAGGATACGCTTTTCCATCTTGAGGCGCAGCACCTGAATAAATAAATGTGCTTGGCAATGTTTTAGCGTAAAATGCGAAATCTTCTGATGGCGGTTGTGCTTCACATTCTTCTACCCCTTTTACATCATCTAAATCAGCTTTTTTAATAGTTTCTGCAACATAATTTGTAAAATCAGGGTCATTATATAATGCCGGATAGTCTTTACTAAACTCAAAGTCACATTTAACACCAAATGTTGCTTCAAGACCTTTGACCATTTGTTGTAATTCGTCAGCAATTTTATCACGTGTAGCATCGGTTAATGCACGCACATCACCTTCAAGCTCGATTTTATCTTTAATGACATTAAATTGACCTTTACCATCAAATGAGCCAATTGTTACAACACCTGTTTCAAACGGGTTAAGGCGACGTGAAACGATTGTTTGTGCAGTAGTAACAAAGTTAGCACCAGCGACAATCGCATCGTTTGCTGTATGAGGTGATGAACCATGACCACCTTCACCTTGTATCGTTAACTTAAAGTATGAGCGTCCTGTTTGAACATTTTCAGGACGATAAAACACTTTACCCGGTTCCATATTTGTCATTACATGTGTACCTAGAACATGATCGACTCCATCTAGCACACCATCTTCAATCATGCCTTTGGCACCGCCTGGAGGCATTTCTTCAGCTGGTTGGTGAATAACAATCACTTTACCATTAAATTGATCTTTCATTTCAATTAACGTTTCAGCTAATATTAACATATACGCGGTATGCGCATCATGACCACATGCATGCATCACACCATCATTTTTAGACGCAAATGACAATCCAGTATCTTCTTGGATTGGTAAAGCATCAAAGTCTGCTCTAATCGCAATTGTTTTTCCAGGATTACCGCTATCGATAGTCACTTTCACACCATTTTCACCGACATTTGTTTTAACTTCACAATCTTTGTCTTTATAGAAATCAGCAATATATTTAGGTGTTTCTGATTCTTGGAATGATAATTCTGGATGTTCATGTAAGTGTCTACGAATTTCAATCATCTTTTCTTCTTTCTCTTGTAGACGTTTTACTAGTTCTTTCATCATTATATCCACTCCTTTTTCCTCATTATATGCTTTTCTCTTTTAACAATGTTGTGTCACGGTTTCATATGTTCCAAACATGATTCAATGTTACATCCATTTTATAGTCTGCTTTTCCCGAAAAAAAGAAGCATATGCAAGCTTTGATAAATGCTTGTATACGCCTCTGTAAAATGATTATCGTTAATTATTTAGATTGTTGTTTAGGAACCGATTCAAAATGAAAATAAATATTCTTATCTTCAATGTAATGAGAAAAATAATTATTAGACAGTCGGAGCGACATATAAATTACATCTGAATCTTCTAAAATCAAAAAGTTTTGATAGCTATTGATTAATATTAAATCTCCAACATGATAGTGCTTATTTTGATTTTCACATTGACATGTGACGTTACCTTTTAAAATTAAATTAAGTGATAAATAATCAGAGGCTATATCATCCTTCTTAGTGTCAAACGTGATTTCATAATTAGTATTCAAGAGGTATTCATCCGCCCTTCTCAATCACTTCTTTCTATCTATAATATCAAACTTTGATGACTAAGAAGGTTTTAATAACGTGATATTGTTCTGAATGTTTAAAATCAAAAGTTAAATAGAAAAGGGGGAGTGAGTCAGAATTCATTTTGAATTCATTGTCCCACTCCCCCTTCAGGGATAACTAGAACTAATAAAAGCTTAATTTAAACGCCTTCTCAATTCAGTCAGCTACTGCAAATTTGTAAAGTAACATTGATTTATTAATTATACTGGTTCTAGATTATTAATATAGTATTTTATAATTAGTGTTGGTAATATGGATCAAATTCCATTGCGCCAGTGTTTTCATCGCTTACGCCATGTTTATAATAATCTACATATTGCGGTTCCAATGGTTTCTTACCACGGATGATATCTGCTGCTTTTTCAGCAAGCATTAAAACTGGTGCATGAATATTACCGTTTGTTGTACGAGGCATAGCCGAAGCGTCAACAACACGTAAATTTTCCATACCGTGAACTTTCATTGTTAATGGGTCAACAACAGACATTGGATCTGAGGCAGGTCCCATTTTAGCACTACAAGATGGATGCAATGCTGTTTCACCATCTCTACGTACCCAATCCAAGATTTCTTCGTCTGTTTGTACTGATGGTCCTGGTGAAATTTCACCACCATTAAATGGATCCATTGCTTTTTGTGCTAATATATTTCTGGCTACTCGAATAGCTTCTACCCACTCTTGTTCGTCTTCTTTAGTTGAAAGGTAATTAAAGACAATACTTGGTTTTTCAAACGGGTCTTTTGATTTAATTTTCAAGCTACCACGTGAATTGGAATACATAGGACCTACGTGAACTTGGTAACCATGTGCTACTGGTGCTTTTTGTCCATCATATCTTACAGCAATTGGTAAGAAGTGGAACATTAAGTTAGGGTATGCAACTTGATTATTTGATCTTACGAAAGCACCACCTTCAAAGTGATTTGATGCTGCTGCACCTTTACGCGCGAATATCCATTGTAAACCAATCCATGGCATACGTTTAACATCTAAGCTAGGTTGAAGTGACACAGGCTCTTTACATTCGTGTTGAATATATACTTCTAAGTGGTCTTCGAAGTTTTCACCAACACCTGGTAAATGCATACGTGGTTCTATACCTTTAGATTTCAAGAATTCTGCGTCACCAATGCCTGATAATTGTAATAATTGAGGCGTGTTGAACGCTCCACCAGATAAGATAACTTCACCAGCCTCAACAGTATGATATCTACCATTACGTTTAAATGTTACCCCTGTTGCTTTGTTACCATCAAAATGAATTTTAGTGACAAATGCACGAGTCTTAACAGTTAAGTTTTTACGTTTCATTGCTGGGTGTAAGTAAGCTCTTGATGCTGAAACACGACGACCATTATGCACTTGGCTATCAAACGGTCCAAACCCTTCTTGTCTATATCCGTTCACATCTTTTGTTTTATGGTAACCTGCTTCTACACCGGCATCAAAGAATGATTTGAATAAAGGATTTGTTGCAGGTCCACGTTTTAATTTAATTGGACCGTGATGTCCTCTGAATTGATCAAATGGTGTAGCACCGTATGTTTTCTCTAGACGTTTAAAGTATGGTAAACAATGTGCGTAGTCCCATGATTCCATACCTTCTGGTTCAGCCCATCCTTCATAGTCCATTGGATTCCCTCTTTGGTAAATCATACCATTAATTGAACTAGAGCCACCAAGCACTTTACCACGTGCATGGTCTACTTTACGTCCCATATGCGGTTCTTCTTCCGTTTGATAAATCCAATCGTAAAAACGATTACCTGATGGGAACATTAATGCTGCTGGCATTTGAATGAATAAATCCCAAGGATAGTCACTACGTCCTGCCTCTAACACTAATACCTCTTTATCTTTATCTTCTGTTAAACGATTACCTAATACTGATCCTGCACTACCGCCACCAATAATGACGTAATCATATGAATTCTTTTTACTCATTATAAATTCGTCCTCCCTTAAATTGATTATTATGTCTTTTTATTTCATGTTTTAAGTTCGATACGTACAACTTTATAACTCAAATAAATAGAGTCGCATAGTTAATCAATATAACGACTCTAAAGTTCTAGCATGGACTTGTTATTTACTAAAGAAGTTGACTGGTTCTGGGTTTGTGTTAGTTAAGATGTGTTTACTAGTTAAGTACTCTTCCAAGCCTTCTTTACCTAGTTCACGTCCAATACCTGATTGTTTATAGCCACCCCAAGGTGCCTGTGCAAAGTATGGATGGAAATCATTAATCCAAACTGTACCAAGTTTTAATTTATTAGCTACACGTTGTGCTTTACCGATATCTTTAGTGAATACTGCACCGGCTAAACCATAAATAGAATCATTAGCTAATTTAATTGCTTCTTCTTCACTATCAAATCCTTCAATTGTCACAACTGGTCCAAAGACTTCTTCTTGAACGATACGCATTGAAGTATCACAATCTGTAATCACTGTTGGTTCAAAGAACAAACCAGCTTGTAAATCTTCTCGTTCTGGACGTTTACCACCAATCGCGATTGTAGCGCCTTCTTCTTTTGCAATTTCCATGTAACCTTCAATCTTATTGCGATGTTCTGTAGAAATCACTGGTCCCATTTCTGTATCATCATCGAAACCATTACCAAGTTTAATTTTGCCGACACGATCGATTAATGCCTTTTCAAAGTCAGCTTTAATATCGTTGTGTACTAATATACGTGAACCTGCCGAACATACTTGACCTGCGTGGAAGTAACCACCATTTAACGCTTGATCTACTGCAACTTCAAAGTCAGCATCATCAAAAATGATATTAGGGTTCTTTCCACCAAGTTCTAAAGCGATGTTAGTTACATGATTGGCCGCATTCTTCATGATATGTTTACCTGTTTCAATTCCGCCTGTGAATGAAACTAAGTCTACTTCTTCATGACCTGATAACGTATCTCCAATTTCCTCACCGCTACTTAATACTAAGTTGATAACGCCTTTAGGGAAGCCAACTTTCTCCATTAATTCGAATACACGAATGGTAGTTAATGGCGTAATTTCACTTGGTTTCATAACGAGTGAACATCCTGTTGCTAAAGCTGGTGCGATCTTCCATGAAGCTTGAAGTAACGGATAGTTCCAAGGTGTGATTTGAGTAACTACACCTACAGGTTCTTTAACTACTTTACTCTCAGTGTTAGGAATTGGTGAATTTATCATTTCACCACCATCTTTATCTGCTAAACCTGCAAAGTAAGTAAATACATTAGCTATATCATCCATATCCGCATATGATTCTTCTAACGTTTTACCAGTATCTAAAGTTTCTAATTTGGCTAATTCATCACGGTTTTCTGTTATTTTATCCGCAATTGCTTTTACTTTTTTACCTCTGACTTCACTTGTTTCTAGTGACCACTCGGCATCTTCAAATGCGCGACGTGCTGCAAGTATTGCTCTTTCTGCATCTTCAGCAGTACCTTCTGCAACCGTAAAGATAACTTCTTGGTTATAAGGATTAATAATATCTCTTGTATTTTTATTTGAACTTTCTACCCATTCACCATCGATATATTGACGATTAGACAATTTCTCTACAAGTTCCATCAAACGACCTCCGTTAAGTTTGTTAAATTTTTATTTAACGAATTTTACAAAACTAGGTTATCACACTTTTTACAGTCTTGCAAACAACACATATCTGCACATTTTTTACATAAACTTGAAATTTTAGTATCAAAAGTGCTAATAATGAATATGCGATTTTGAAACTTTTCATCAAACACTTTATAATGATTTAGAATCGAAAAAATAAACATCATCGTTTATTTCTCTTTTGAAAAATTACTAAGTAACAATGGAGGTGCACTATGGCACGTTCAACGAATTATGATCAAAAAATTGAAGAAGCAAAAGACCTTGTGATTAACTCAATCGGTGAAACGATGGATTTGTACGGTACGAATCGTAGCGTTGGCAATTTATACGGCACAATGGTCTTCGAAGGAAGCATGACGCTTGATGAGATGCGTGAGCATTTACAAATGAGCAAACCTAGCATGAGTGCTGGTGTCAAGAAATTACAAGAATTCGACATCGTAAAACAACAATTTACGCGTGGTAGCAGAAAACAACATTTCATTGCAGAAAAAAATTTCTTCCATTTTTTCCGAAATTTCTTTACACAAAAGTGGGAACGTGAAGTTGATACTAATTTAGAAGCGGTCGAAAAGGCACAATTACTGTTAGACGAAACATTAAAAAATGCTGACTTAGACGAACATGCTAAAGCAGAAGTCGATAAAATCCAAGCTCAATTAGACCACACAAAGCAATATTGTAAATGGTTAGAAAACTTAAGTAATGCCATTGAAAGTGGACAGATATTCGAACATTACCCAATTCCAGAAAAAGAAGATATTTAAAAAAGCTAGCAGATTTTCTAAAGTGTAAAACTTTGAAGAATCTGCTAGCTCTTTTTTATTTATAAGTTGTCATCATCATCTGATTTTTCTTTAACTTGCACAATACGTAATGAACGTCTCTCAATTTCTTTATGTTTATCCGCTCTTGTCTCCAGTTTAATCCGATCTGTATTAAGCGTAATAATAAACGATATCATCATAAAAATAAATATGACAATTAACGGTACACTCGCCAGTAAGGATGCTGTTTTTAATACTTCTAGCGCACGTTCACCACCAACTAACATAAGAGAGAACGGTAAAAGACATAACGCAAATGCCCAGAATAGACGGTTAGCCTTTAATGGTTCTCCAACAATTTTTTTCTGAGATGCAGCAGCTAAAATATATGAACCTGAATCAAATGTTGTCGCCAAGAATAAGAAAGCAGAAATCAAGAACAATACAACAATTAATGATGAGAATGGTAATTGATGCATTACTTGAATAATCGTTGCTTCAGTGCCGTGTGTATTTAAAAAGTTAATCACATTAAATTCACCTGTAATTTGTAAATACACAGCATAGTTTCCAAATATACCAAAGAACAATAGACAGCCTAATGTACCATAAATAATAGTACCTAGAATGACTTCTTTAAGACGACGTCCTTTTGAAATACGTGCGATGAATAGACCGATAAACGGTGCATATACTAACCACCATGACCAATAGAATATTGTCCAGTCTTGTGGGAAATTCGTTTCTTTACGTCCCTTAATGCCACCAAAAGGTTCCATCCAAGTGGCCATATGGAAGAAATCTCTCAACATATTACCAAAGCTTGTAATCGTTGTTTCCATAATAAATACAGTAGGCCCAACAATAAATACAAAGCCTAATAATAAGAATGATAGCCATACGTTAACATCACTTAATTTTTGAATTCCCTTTTTCAAGCCAGAATACGAACTGACTGCGAATACTACTGTGATTGTTAATAAAATGATTGAACGCACAACCATATTCTCTCCATCGATTCCTGTAAGTTTCTCTATACCAGCAGAAATCATTGGCACTCCAAGAGCAAGTGATGTTGCTGCGCCTCCTAGTAAACCAAAAATAAATAATATATCCACTAATTTACCTAAGAATTTATCCGTTTGTCCTTTTAAAACTGGACGACATGCTTGACTGATTTTATAAATTGGTTGTTTCTTAACAAATACTAAATAACCAATAGGTAACGCTGGTAACACATAGATTGCCCAAGCGATTGGTCCCCAATGGAACATCCCATATTGCGTTGCATATGTAAGTGCTTCATCAGACATCGCTTTCGCACCATTCGGTGGTACTTGATAATAGAATGCCCACTCAATGACACCCCAATATAAAATATCCGATCCAATACCTGCACAGAAGAGCATAGATGCCCAACTAAAGTTATTGAATTCTGGTCTATCAGTCGCCTTTCCAAGTGTTACATTGCCATAACGACCGAATGCAATATATAGTACAAAGAATAGAATGATTAATCCCATAAATAAATACACGGATCCAATTGAATTGGAGATTGCGCTATTGATATCGGTAATTACTTTTTCACTAGCCTTAGGAAATACCATCATCGGTGTAACAGCTACAAGTAATACGATTACCGTCCCTATAAAAGTCGGCCAATCCATAATTTTTTCTCGTTTCAATTATGTTCCTCCTCAAAATTGTTGTTTCGATAAAAATTAAAAACCACTTTCTTGTCACGGTTTATTCACATATTGACGATATCTAAAATTAAATAAAAATGCAAATTCCATTCAAATTATACTTTTCTTTTTATTGAATAAATATATATTTCAGACATATTTTAAAGCTTTAAAAATTGCCATAACAACAGTGTTAAGTTTAAACTTAACGTATTTAACAAATTTTATATTGTATTAATTTTGCATAATAATACTGTTATTGTGAATTTATATTTATTTAAATTCTTTTAAAATACCTGTTCATTTTCAAAAGAAAAGACCACTAAACTTTGAGCATTTACCCAAAATTAGTGGTCTTATAATCTATAATCCCAATAAAAATTTAATTAGAAATCCAACCACGATTGATACACCAATCGCAAAGAATCCTGGAATAATAAAACTTGTTGCACGTGTGCGTCCAGTCTCATCTAGATTAACTGCAAATAATAATGTTGGCTGTGCTGGAATGACGAAATTGACATTAAGCGTTTGGACCATTGCAATGAAATACATTGGTGGAATACCCATACTCATGACAATCGGCACCATAATGGAGGCTGTTGCAGTTTGCGAGATAACGATCATTGCCACTATGGCAACTAAGACAATGACTAGCCAAGGTATAGATTGAATTGTTTGTCCAATATCGTCTTGTATAATTTTTAAATTTTGCGGTGCATTAAATACAGTAGCACCTAACCAACCTGGGCCAAGTACTGCAAAGAGTGCACCAATAGCTGATTGCGCAATATTAGATGACAATATATCACTCGTGTTAATCTTTATCATTAATAAATTAATTGCGACACTCAAATACATAAAGAATTGGACGATTTCCGTCATAGTTACTTTAACTTGTTCACCATCAACATTAAATGAAGGCATTAAATTTGGAAAAATACCAAAAGTTAATATACCTGCAACACATAATAAAAATCCAACTACGCCTAATTTGGTTTTCGTTGTAAATGATTTTTTGACTGACACTTCAGGTGTATGTGCAATTTCACTTACAGTGACCGTTGTCTTACGACCAACAAATGTACAAAAGACACTTAACATTAACATCGTAATAATCGCTGTAGGTAATACAATACTTAAATATTGTCCCATTGAAATGTGATAACCAGCCATTACTGATATGATGTAAGCTGTTGCTGATGCTGCAGGACTACATAATAAGGCTAAATTTGCAGTCAAAACAGATGCGGTGAGTGGTCGTTTAGGTTGGATATTTGCTCTAACAGCAGTCTTAGCAATAATAGGTTCTAAAGATAACGCAATATTTGCGGTACCTACACCAAATACAAACAGAAAGACAATCATTGGTGCGATAAAAATAATGGATTTCGGGAAACGCTCGATAATTTTAGAAGCAAGAAAGACTAAATAGTCTATTCCTCCTGTAGCTTGTAAAGTACCACCTGCGATACCAATAGATAAAATGATTAAAACTGCAGTGACAGGCGCTGAACCTGGAGGCAATTGAAAACCAAAGATCATAATGAGTTGTGCCACAATGGCGAAGATACCACACCCTAATGCACCAGCTGTGCGAAGCCCTAATATAATAGCCAGTATCATTATGATGATTTCTACTACAAACAGTAGCATGATGAAAGCTCCTAACTTTTCTGAAAATTATTGTGATTTTTTAACATACATAGTTTATCACTTGCAGATGTTAAAAGTATAGAAATGAAGAAAAATTGAGATATTAAATGTAAATAAAATGTGAACATTCAACCTTACTATTCAATTTAAAAACCCTTGAAAGTATGCTTGATATAGCATCTTCCAAGGGTTTTATAATCATTATTTCTCACGATGATTAATATGCTCATCTTTGAACGTTCCTTCTTTAGTTGGTGCCTCTTCATAGTCACCATCTACACCTTTATTATCAGTATGACCTTTTGCCATTTCTAAATTTTTCTCAGTTTCTTTTCGTTTTTCTTTTTTAGAGCGTTTATCATATGCTCGTTCTTCTAATAACGAACCCCAAATGAGACCACAAATAATCGCAATAGTTACAATAGCAATTAGAGCTAATATAATCCACTTAATCACATCAAACGTCATCTCTACTCACCCTCCTTCACAATTAAACATAATATTCTTTAAGCATTATTCTTCTTTATATTATGTTTCCCTTTATGGTTGGGCTTCAATCACACGAATACCTATCTTGTCACAGTCTTTTCTCAAAAGAAAAAACCACGACTCCGTATGATAAGGAATCGTGGTTAAAAGTGATTTCAAATTATGAAATGTAGTTGTATGAACCAGCTTGGCTAGCTGAGATTGTACGTGATGAAACGACACCAGGTCCACCATTATAGTTCATTTCTGAAACTTTAACTGAACCATCATCGTTTACACTTTCAACATATGCAACGTGACCGTATGCACCTTGAGATGTTTGCATTACTGCACCTGCTTTAGGTGTGTTATTAACTGTGTAGCCATCTGCAGCTGCTGCAGTTGCCCAGTTATTTGCGTTACCCCAAGTGCTACCAATTTTACCGCCTACTTTGTCATATACATAATACGTACATTGACCTGCAGTGTAAAGGTTAGAACCTCCACTTGATTTACCAGCTAATGCTTCGCTACTAGAACTTGAACTAGTTGATTGTGTAGTTGGTGCGTTTTGAGTTGTGACTTTAACGTTACGATCTGAAGTTGAATAACTAGCACCTAAACCACCGCCAGCATTATTGTTTGCTGTGTATGATTGAGTGTATTGGTTTGATTGATTGTTATTGTAATTATAGTTGTAGTTATTGTTTGATTGAGTATTATTTACTGCTTGGTTGCCAGTGTTTTGTTGACCACCTTGTTGAACTTGAGATGGGCTCCAGTTACCTTGCCATTCATAATGATAATTACCTTGTTGGTCAATTGTGTAAGTGTAACTATATGAATATGGGTCATTAGGGTTATATCCATTATTGTTTTCCGCTGCGTTTGCATCTTGATGTGCTAATCCGAATGTTGCAATACCTGCTGTTGCAATTGTAGCTGTAGCGATCTTTTTCATAATAAAATATCCTCCTAGAATGTTTAAAGCTTATTTTTTCTCGTGGCTACCTGCAATTGACATATCAGAAATTTTAAATCATTTGATTCAAAATAGTTTTAAGAAATTTTTTCCTCGTTAAATAACGACAAGACATACTCTAACAGACACACAAGGGTTTGTGTGGAATGTTAAGGGTTTGTAAATGAATCATAATAATTTTACGTTTCATGTAATAAACATAGACTTATATTACAATTATAAAAACACTTCTATGACAGTGCTTATACTATATTAATCAACAATGTATATACCCGACTTGTAAAATATCTGATAATTTTAAAGATGTTTTATTTCATGAAAAGTGGGAAATATGAATCGTTTTCAAGGTTTGGCGAGGATATTTTGGAAGTATTTTTTATAATAGTAATGATAAAAAAATCAAATCCCCCCTTATAAGACATCAGCGACATACTTATAAGGAGGAATATGAGTTTAATTATTCAATTAAAATCTTTTAACAACGTACTGTATCTAGTAATTTAGATTGTAACTGTACCAATTAATACTGCTATGCCTAATAACACAATCGCAAATCCCCAAATCCAAAAGAATGCATACTTAATATATGTACCCATATTTGCCTCAGCGAGACCAATAGCTAACCATAATGCAGGAGAGAATGGGCTTACAAATGTTCCTACAATATTACCGATTACCATTGAATATGCTGTTGAAACTGGATTAATACCAAATTGACTTGCAGTTTGTTCTACTATAGGAAGTAACGCGAAATAATACGCATCTGTACTTGTAAGTAAATCAAGTGGAACACCAAAGAAACCAACAATGATATGTAAATATGGTCCAACGGCATCAGGAATGATCTTAATGAAATTTAAAGCAATTGACTTTAACATACCTGTCTCTTCTAAAACACCCAAGAACATACCTGCTGCTATAATAACTGCGGCCATCATTAATGCATTTGGTGCATGTGCCTTTAGACGGTTCATTTGTTCATCCACATTTGGGAAGTTAATCACTAATGCAATTGCAACACCAACCATAAAGGCAAATTCTGGCGGTGCAATGTTAGTTAACATCATAACTAATACGATAATCGTCAACAATACATTGGTCCAAATTACCCAACCATGTTTGAGCGCGCGTCCTCTTACAGGAAACTTAATGTCTTGATCTCGTTCGTAGTTTTTCACAAGTCGATGAATATCAATGTTTAATGTAGGTTCTACTTCACCGTTATCGATTGCCTTCTTAATTCGTTTCTTTTCCCTAAACCCTAAATAAGTTGCGAAGATAAGTACTAACACGAAGCCAATCAATTGTACTGGAATGATGCCATACCATAATTCGTTAACACTTTTCACTTTCAATACAGAAGCAACACGAGCCATTGGACCGCCCCAAGGCACCATATTCATAATCGCAGCACTAATTGCTAGTAAAAGAATTAATAAGTATTTGTTCATGTTTAAAGCTTTATATAGTGGCAATAATGCAGGAATTGATAATAAGAAAGTGACAGCACCTGCACCATCTAATTGTGCAAACATACCAATCAATGCTGTGACAATACAAACAATGACTACATTACCGCGAGTCATTAATATAAGTCGTTTGACAATAGGTTTGAACAGTCCACTGTCAGTCATAATGCCAAAGAATATAATTGAGAAGATAAACATGATGACTACGCTCATCACAGATTCTAAACCACTATTAAAGAATTTAACTAAATCTTTAATGCCGTATCCTAATAGCAAAGCACCAATACTAGGAATTAAAATCATACCAACGACCGGACTAATCTTTTTTGCAATTAAAAGTCCAACAATTGAGCCGATAATGATTATCCCCATTATTGTTAACCACATACTATCCCCTTGCATGTGAATTCCCCCTTATTTCGAAATACGCTTTCCACTTATATAGAAAACGTTTTCATAATTTTATCAGAAATCTGACTTTAATTTAAGACGATATGCAAAAAAAGCGTATGGGGTGGGACAGAAATAATATTTTCTCAAAATTTATTTCGTTGTATCCCCAGCTTGCT
>ERZ1023420.27-NODE-27-length-87467-cov-20.286288_pt1 | contig 87467 bp, 81 predicted proteins | sample MGYA00380512_ERZ1023420 | MGnify/ENA primary metagenome ERZ1023420 (study PRJEB33173, sample SAMEA4830390) | metagenome | study: EMG produced TPA metagenomics assembly of the PRJEB25223 data set... | reverse complement strand
TGGTTTACAATTGCCTTGCAATTGCATAAGAACCACTAACCAACAAGTTGGTAAGCTACTTTGGTTTACAATTGCCTTGCAATTGCATAAGAACCACTAACCAACAAGTTGGTAAGTGGTTCTTTATCATTTTTTAAACTTTTCGTTTAACGCTTTTTCAACATGTACAGGTACAAAGTCTGAAACGTTTGCTTTATATGCTGCAACTTCTTTCACAACGCTAGAACTGATGAATGAATAATTTGTACTCGTCATCATATACATTGTCTCTACATTGCTGTTTAATTTTTTATTCATTGATGTAAGTCTTAATTCATATTCAAAATCACTCACAGCTCTTAATCCTCTTATAATCGTTTCTGCTCCAATTTTGTCACAAAAATTGACTAATAAACCATTGAAATGATGAACTGTTACGTTATTCAAATGTTTCACTGATTCTTCAATCAGCGCAATACGTTCTTCTATTGAAAATGTGCCTGACTTACCACTATTTTTCAATACACAAATATGTAGTTCATCAAAGCGATCCGCACTTCTATCTATGATATCGATATGACCATATGTAATCGGATCGAAACTTCCTGGAATGACTGCTTTAGTTGTAGACATATTAATCTCCTTTTTTTAATAACAAAGTGTCTGTCAAACCATAATGATAACGTTTTATCTCATGGAATGGCTCCGTTTTGATTTTTTCATGATGTTTAAACTCACAAACGATAATACCATTTTCTTTTAATAAATTAAACTTTGCAATACCTTCCAATGCTTCATCAATTAACCCTTTTTCATAAGGAGGATCTAAAAATATTACATCAAATTGTATTTCTCGTTTGGCTAAGGCCTTTAAAGCACGATCAGCATTGTTTTTATATACTTCTGCTTGTGTATCAATATTAAGGTTTTTTAAATTTGCTTTAATGACTTTTACAGCTTTAAAATTTTGATCAACAAATATCATTTGGTCAATGCCTCGAGATAATGCTTCAATTCCAAGTGCTCCACTACCAGCAAATAAATCAAGACCAATGCCAGAAACTTCGTGTAAACTATTAAATATACCTTCTTTTACTTTATCCATTGTCGGTCTAGTATTGCGTCCTTCTAAACTCTCAAGCGCCTTACTCTTATGTATTCCAGAAATTACTCTCATATGATTTACACTTCCATTCTCAAAATATATTTTATATAATGCATACTGCAGTTAAGGAGGCATCGTATTTTGAAACAATCATTTATAAAGCTCGGAGAAGGCCTTACAGATTTATTCGAATTTAATACATTAATAGAATATAACCACCAACGTATAGCACATATCGTTTATTTTCATTCTCCAAATTGTGCACACCCACGTTCATCTGTCGCTATCATCATGCAACCAACCAGTGAACAACATTTCCAAGCAATGTATATTATGCTTAACGCAGTGAAATACCCTTACCCTGATTCCAATAAAAAATTTGAACTGATAAATAACCAGGCTGAAAAATATCACGTCAATATAAAAGCTGTTGACGTCCAGCCCGCCGAACGATTTCACGACACTGAATTATATTTTAATTATTTAACAAGTGTCTTGCGCTTACAAAGATGGATTCCACCTTTGCAATAATATAACAAAAAGCCACTATAGCTATTGCATATACTATTGTGGCTTCCCTATTGTTAACGCTGATATAGCAACTGCTTCAGTCAGTATGCAGCAGTATCGTTAAGTTCATATTATAAAACTTCATGCTGTTCTTTCTCATAAACTTTCTTCAAATATTTATAAGGTGAACCTTCAACATGCTTCACGTATTTTAATCTCATTAATTTATCAACAATTTGATCCGCTTCGTCTTCATTAATGTACATGACAACAAATCTCTCTTGTCTATTAGTACTGACAATATGCCCAAATTTACGTACTTGTCTTTCATGCTTCATATGTTTTAGATATATAATTATACTTGTTCTTGGTACAATATTCATTTATTCATCACTCCATTTATTAGCTATTATATAATATCATGGCTTTTCCATTTTATAAATAATAATTATTTTGATGTAGCATGAACTTTTGCTATATTACTCTATATACCCAAATTTGAGGAGGAAGGCTCGTGACAAAAATTAATAACATAATTAAAGCTGGATTTTTAGGCACAGTCGGTTTGGTAGGAAGTTTAATTTTTATTAATAAATATAAAACACAACCGCATAATCAAAGTATACCACCTTTCTTTTCTAGAACTGCACCATATATTTTTGCACATCGAGGTGGTATGGCTGTCAGACCAGAGCAAACTAAGCTTGCTTTTGATAATGCAGTCGCACATGATATAGATGGTTTTGAAACAGATGTCAGACTTACGAAAGACCATAAACTTGTAGTATTTCATGATGCTACTGTTGATCGTACTACAAATGGATCAGGTAAAGTATCTGAACATACTTTAGCAGAATTAAAACAACTAGATGCAGGTTATCGATTCACCGATATTAATGGTACTAAAGTTTATCGTGGACATGAAGATGCCAAAATATTATCATTTGATGAATTATTAAAACATTATCCAAATCAATTAATTAATGTGGATTTAAAAGATGAGCCCAAAAGCAAAGAAGGTGAATTAGCGCCAGAAATCATTTATGAAGTCATCGTTGCACACCATGCACAAAAACGCGTTTTAGTGACAAGTTTTCACAGTCAACAAATTGAAAGATTTAATATAATTAGCCATGGTACTGTGGCGATTGGTGCAAGTCAAAATGAAGTAGCTGAAGGCGTATTGAAATTCTTCACAGGTCTTGGCAATACTTTCCAACCTCGTGCGAATACGTTTCAAATGCCTGTTTCTTTTAACGGGATTAAGCTAACATCGCCCAAGTTTATACAATGGTTAAACGAACGAAATATTGTTCCAGGCTACTATGGTGTTAACAATTTAGATATGATGAATGATTTAATCTTTTATGGTGCACATACCTTAGTCACTGATCGACCTGATTTAGCAGAAAGATTTAAAAATACGTATCCCAAATAAATATTATAAAATAAACGACAAGTGCTATTTACAATGATTTCAATATCTGATTAAATTCACAAAAAAGGAGGCAGAGTCCTGTTAGCGCTCTGCCTCCTTTACTATTTTCTTAAAAATTCCAATCTATCTTTTATAATGAACAACCACATGAACCGCCAGTGGCACAACCACCTGATTCTTTTTGGAAAAATGGATTGCCCGCTTCAATCTTCACATTCTCAGAAACTGCGTAAGCAATTTTCACAATAACTTGATCTATCAATTCCTGCAAAGCAACTTCTTTTTGTTTATAATCCATCACTACATCAAGCATTTCATATGCACGTTTACGTTTACGTGTTTCTAACATGACACTTTGATAATCTGGATGATATTTACCAAACCGCATAATTTCATCATATTTTTCTTTAGATTTTAAGAAAGCTTGATAAAGTAGATGCGCTTCATCATCATTGGCTAATGTCTGTTCAGCTGTCTTGTATGCTTTATATAATCGAGATTGTAATATTTTATCACTGAGCATTTCTATTTCATCTAGCACTGTTAAAGTTTCTTCTGTAATCATCGTCGTCCATCTCCTTTCTATTTATCCTCTACGAAAATAAGTGTGTAATAACCATTTGTTACTTCGCCACCCATTTCATTATATTTTGAATTTAACATCCTTGATCTATGGATATCCGAATTTAACCAACTATGAATCAACGTAGGTACTTCATTAAAATCATATCCTACGTTTTGACTCGTGGAGACAAATGATATTTTTTGTTCATTCAACTGTTGTTTTAAAGCATCTTCTGTAAATTCAACACTATCAGTCCCCGTAGCTTCATACAAGTTAAATGATGCAATATGAGCTATATCATTGTTAATTTTAAGTGGCTTGGCATCCTTTAACTTTCTCATTTCATTTGTAATTTCATATAATGTCATCAATTGATTTGAATTTTGCTCATAGGGCAAATCATCATGCTCACTTTGAACTTCTTTATCTTCTTGAGAACTTAACATTTGATATGGTTTAAAGGCTGCTAAGGCTTCGCTATCTAAATATCTAACAGCTACAATTTCATTTGATTGTTGGTCAATATAAATTTGTGCATAAATATTTTTAAACTTTATAAGTGTTTGCGTCTTCATATCTAAATCAGATAATTCAAGTTCATATTCTTTACCATCAACTTTAATCGTTGGTTCAGGATTAATACTGTATTTCTCAAAAACATGTGATGCATTATCGGAAATCTTTAATGGATCAACTTTTGCATCTTTACCAGTTGCGTACACAGATTTAATAATATTATGCTTTGTTGTAACAAGATAATATTGATTATGCTCTTTAAAAATATAATTTTTAAAATCACCTTTATATGAATAAACCCGTTCAGCTTGCCCATATGTATTTGTAAGTTTTTTTAGGTTTTGACCTACCCACGTACCGATACCTTCTTTTGGCATCGGATTTTCAACTGATTCCTCATTTTTATTAATATTTTCATTTTGAGTAGTCTTCGTTGAATCTTTATTAGGATTCTCCAAAACATCAAACTTTAAACGTGGTGAGTAAAAAAGGTAAATCAAGAAACATATTAATAACAGTACACCAATAATTTTAATTATTAATTTTTTCATCGCTCACCCACCTATACTTCTCTTTCATTTATTGTACATGTTTCAATATATCACAAACAAGGCATGCCGTCGTAATATTAGAAGTATATTGTAAAATACGACAGATTTTCAACATATTACGCTCTATTACAAATTAAGGTAATACACAACTCAACTTTGGGTATACTATGAAATAAGAGGTGAAAATGCATGTCAATGATACGCATACATGGCGCAAAGCAAAATAATTTAAAAAATATTTCTGTTGATATACCTAAACATCAAATAACTGTTTTTACTGGGCGTTCGGGTTCAGGAAAATCTTCTTTAGTGCTTAATACAATTGCCGCAGAATCAGAACGGCTTTTAAACGAAACTTACTCAACATACATACAACATCAACTAGCTCAATTTTCAAAACCAAAGGTCGACTTAATCGAACATTTACCAGTGGCAATGATTATAAATCAAAAAAGATTAGGTGGAAATTCTCGCTCTACAGTCGGTACAATCTCGGACATCTATGCATCTGTGAGATTACTTTGGTCACGAATTGGCAAACCGTTTGTTGGTTACTCAGATATCTTTTCATTTAATAATCCTAAAGGTATGTGTGAAACTTGTTCAGGGCTTGGTTACGTTGAGGACATTGATTTACATGAATTATTAGATTTTAATAAATCGCTCAATGAAGATGCGATACGTTTCCCTTCTTTCAGACCAGATAGTTGGCGAGGAAAACGCTATTTATATTCTGGTTTGTTTGACAACGATAAAAAATTAAAACATTTTACCAAAGAAGAACTAGATACCTTCTTGTACGCTAAGCCAATGAAAATTAAACACCCACCAGAAAACTGGCCTAAGACTGCAAAATTTGAAGGTCTCATCCATAGATTTAGACGTTCATTTTTATTGAATGACAACTTTGAAAAAAATAAATTTAAAGAAGCGATTGATAGAGTGGTTACTTCTAAAAAATGCCCTACTTGTCACGGAAAAAGACTGAGCACTTCAGTTTTAAAGTGTAAAATCAATAACTTAGATATTGCTGATTTTACAAATTTATCAATTGATGATGCTTTAAAATTCATCAAAAAAATTGATTCACCAAAAGCAAATGTCATTATTGAACCATTGCAACAGCAGTTAGAATCATTGAGTTATATCGGCTTAAATTATTTAACTTTATCTAGAGAAACCACCTCTTTATCAGGTGGAGAATCACAAAGAATTAAACTCATTAGACATTTAAACAGTGCGTTGAGTGATTTAGTATATATTATTGATGAGCCGAGTATTGGACTTCATCCAGAAGATATTCAGCGTATTAATGAAATTATTCTGTCCTTGAAAAATAAAGGGAATACAGTTTTAGTAGTCGAACATGACCCAGATGTTATAAAAATAGCCGATCATATTATTGATTTAGGTCCTTTAGCTGGCAAATATGGTGGTGACATTACTTTTACAGGTAGTTATCATGAGTTACTCAATTCAACAACACATACTGGTGATGCTTTACGCAGAACGCACCAATTAAAATCACCGAATTTAAGCGCTTCAAATTTCATAAATTTAAAGAATGTTTCTCGTAACAATATTAAGAATATGACTGTGACACTGCCTGAACAAGCTATGACTGTCGTAACTGGTGTTGCGGGTTCTGGTAAAAGTTCGTTAATCCATGCAGGTTTAGAAGCGCTAGCAGATACCATTTTTATAGACCAAAAACCAGCGCATGCTTCGAGTCGCTCCAATTTATTGACTTATTTAAATATATTTGATGATGTGCGCTCATATTTTTGTGAAGCAACCGGTTTAAAGAAATCGTTGTTTAGCTATAATTCTGCAGGTGCTTGTCCTGAATGCCACGGTAGAGGCATTATCAAAACAGAGCTAGCCTTTATGCCAGATTTCACACAAACATGTGATGTTTGTCATGGTAAACGATACAAACCAGAAGTGTTAGATGCTAAAGTGGAGGGGTATAATATTGCTGATATTTTAGCATTAACGGTTGATGAAGCAATCACCTTTTTCAATAAAAATAAGGATATCGCTCAACCACTCCAAGCTTTAAAATCAACTGGTTTAAACTATATGACATTGGGACAAACACTTGATACATTGTCTGGTGGCGAAGTACAAAGAGTCAAATTAAGTAAATACTTAACAAAGACTGTCCACCAACATATCTTTGTTTTTGATGAACCAACGACTGGTTTACATGAAGATGATATCCCCATATTAATAGATTGCTTTAAACGACTCATCGATGAACACAATACAGTTGTTATTATAGAACATAATTTAACGATGATGACTTATGCTGATTGGATTATTGATGTCGGACCATTTGCAGGTGAAAAAGGAGGCCAATTACTTTATCAAGGGGAACCTCAAGGTTTACTTCAAATAAATGCGTCGCTTACAGCCAAGCACTTAAAAAGATATACAGAACGCTAATTGTCTTGTTAGCTATTCAAAACAAAGAGGAGTCATCTCATTGAGATGACTCCTCTTATATGCCTTTTAAAAAACTAACGCTTTATTTATGATTATTATAATCCAAACGTTGCTTTAAGTAGCGATGTTGTCTCGCCACCTGGATATAATACGTAAAGCAATAGGTATACAGCTACACCTGTAATAGCTGTACAGAACCAGACAATCGATGCTATAGGTCCAACAAATCTATGTACCTTAAATTTATCTTTAAAGGCGGTAATGATTTGTACAAGTCCTAAAATGCCCCCGATTGTTGCCAAATTAATGTGGAAAATCAAGAAAATTGTATAATAAATTTTGATAGAATCTGGACCACCAAATGCAGTATTACCTATAAAAATTGTTCTTGAAGCATAAATGATAAAGAATGCTAGTGCAAAAAATGCTGCAGCCAACATTACCTTTTTATGACTTTCAATTTTTCTTTTCCATATTTGACGCCAACCTATTGCAATAAGGATTGCACTAATTACAATAAAGCTTGTACTGATTGTGGGTAAAATTGGTAAGTTCATATAATACATCCTTATCATAAGTTATTAAAACATTTGAATGAGCGAGATGACAACAACGAGTACGAAGAAAACGACTAAATAGTTTAGTGAATATATAAACATTTTTGTTGCCCATTTTGTTTGATCTGTATCTTTTTTGAAGCTTGTTAATCCTAAGTACAGCCATCCTAAATTTAATAAAGTAGCTAACACAATAAATGTAACACCTAAGCTACTTAATAAGAATGGTAGTGGTAACAAGACAACTAACCAGAAAAACATACTTACTCTCGTACGATTAAATCCTTTAACTGATGGTAACATTGGTATATTTGCTAATGAATATTCATCCTTACGTTTAATTGCTAAAGCATAAAAATGAATCGGTTGCCAACAGAAGATAACTAAGAATAGTGCAACGGCTACTAAGCTTATATTTCCTTCTATCGCTGTCCAACCAATTAGCGGTGGAACTGCTCCTGGAAAACTGCCTATGACTGTATTCCAAACCGTATGTCTTTTAGACCAAATTGAATAAAATGATACATAACCAACAATGCCCAATAGACCAATAACGCCTGAAGGTATATTGAGTGCAAATAGTAATGCTTCCCCTATGAGCATCATTCCAAAGCTGAGAATTAATAAATTTCTATTTGAAATTCTTTCATTAACTGTAGGTCTCTGTTGTTTACTTGGCATGATACTGTCAATATCTTGATCGTAGTAATTATTTAAAGCACATGCGCCCCCCATAATTAACGTAGAGCCCACCAACATCATTAAGATTTGTGGTATTGACGAGAGGAAGGAATGATTTGCCAACACAATCGCTAACCATGATCCAGCAAATGCAGGAATTAAATTCCCTTGAACCAAGCCCATTTTGATGATTTGCTGTAACTCTTTAAAAGTTACACGGCTAGAATTATGCGCCAAAGTTTGTTCTTTGTTCATAATTTCCCTCCTATTTTTTTCATATAATACAATGATATATTAATTTTGTTCGATTGACTACATTAATGTAAAGATATTTGTGACACTTTATCGACATTAGCAAAAAGTCATTTTTGTGACACATTTTATTTGCTATTTATTGTTATAATAAAATTTAAGATTTATGAACATATAAAAATATATGAATGAGATGTATCATTATGTATACCTAAGTTGCTTTTAGCACTACTGGGCGTAATTAAATATTTTCATTATTATATTTTTAAAGTGGGGGGTTTATTCTTGTTTAGCAAAAAAAACCTTAAATGGTTATCTGTGTTAGCAACAGTCATAATGGCTTTTGTTCAACTTGGTGGCGCGTTAGTAACAAAAACAGGTTCAGCAGATGGTTGTGGATCTGACTGGCCACTTTGTCATGGCGCGTTCTTACCTCAAAATTTACCAATTCAAACATTAATTGAATTAAGTCATCGTGCAGTATCTGGCTTATCATTAATTGTCGTTTTATGGTTGGTTATTGTTGCTTGGAAACATATTGGTTATATCAAAGAAGTTAAACCATTATCTTGTATTAGTGTTGGTTTCTTACTAATTCAGGCTTTAGTTGGTGCGGCAGCAGTAATGTGGCAACAAAATGCATATGTATTAGCACTTCACTTTGGTATCTCTTTAATTTCCTTTTCATCTGTATTTGTATTAACTTTAATTATATATGAAGTTGACCGTAAATATGAAGCTGATGAATTGTTTATTAGAAAACCATTGAGAATTTATACATGGATTATGGCACTCATTGTTTATATGACGATATATACAGGTGCTTTAGTAAGACATAAAGAAGCAAGTTTAGCGTATGGTCAATGGCCATTACCGTTTAATGATTTAATGCCACATAATGTTCAGGATTGGGTAAATTTAACACATAGAGGTATGGCACTCATTGCCTTTATTTGGATTTTAATTACATTTATCCACGCCGTAAACAATTATAGAGAAAATCGTACAATTCGTTACGGTTATACAGCGGCATTTATTTTAGTTATCTTACAAGTAACAACAGGCGCATTATCCATTATTACTGAAGTTAATTTATTCATCGCATTGTTACATGCATTGTTTATTACATTACTCTTCGGATTAATCGCATACTTTATCATATTAATGTTACGTACAATTCGAAGTGGCGGATAATTAACGTTTTGGGTATATAATCACATAAAAAGCAAGCTCAGTTTTTAAGAAAACTGAGCTTGCTTTTTATTTTTAAACTAATCAACAGGTTCTTTTTCAATTTCAATCAATAAGTCGCCTGTTTCAATTGCTTCACCACTTTGTACTGTAACTTTTTTAACAACGCCATCAAACGGTGCTTGAATCGTTGTTTCCATCTTCATAGCTTCAGTAATCAATAACGCTTGACCACTCGTTACAGATTCTCCTTCAGCAATCTTCACTTCCGTAACTGAACCTGGCATTTGTGCACCAATATGATTTGGGTTTAATTTATCTGCTTTTGGCTTAACACTTTCATTCGCCTTAACATTTTCATCTTGAATAAAGATACGTCGCGCTTGACCATTCATATCATAAAAGATTGTACGTATACCTTTTTCATCTGGTTCCGTAATTGTCTTAAGTGTAATGATTAAACGTTTACCTGTATCAATTTCAATCTCAACCGTTTCATTTGAACGCATACCAAAGAAGAATGTTGGCGTATCTAAAAGAGACACATTTCCAAATTGTTCTTGTGTTGCTATAAATTGTTCGTAAACTTTAGGATATAGCACATAACTTATGATGTCTTGTTCTGTTACTTCTCTCTCTTGTTTTTCTTCTAATTCTTTTCTTACTGCTTCAAAATCAACAGGATCTAAATGTTCCCCTGGTCGATCTGTAATGGCAGATTGCCCTTTGAGAATAACTTTTTGTAACGTTTTATTGAAACCATTAACTGGCTGTCCAATATCACCTTTAAAGAATGACACAACTGATTCAGGGAAATCCAATTTATAGCCATCTTTTATAATAGTATCTTCATCTAAATCATTTTGTACCATGTACAATGCCATGTCACCTACAACTTTAGATGACGGCGTTACTTTAACAATATCACCAAATAAGAAGTTCACACGTCTATACATTTCTTTTACTTCATTAAATCGATTGCCTAATCCTAAACTTTTAGCTTGTTGGCTTAGGTTCGAATATTGACCACCAGGCATTTCGTGTTTATAAATTTCAGTATTAGGTGATTTAATATCACTTTCAAAATCACTGTAATATTGACGTACTGTACCCCAATAGTGTGATAACTCTTCCATACCATCTACATCTGCACGCATATTTCTATCAAATCCATTTAATGCATAATATAAAGAGTTGCCACTTGGTTGGCTTGTTAAACCACTCATAGAAGCTACTGCAGTATCAATGACGTCTACACCTGCATCTATAGCTTGTTTATACACTAATAAACCATTTCCACTTGTGTCATGTGTGTGTAAGTGAATTGGTAAATCAACCGCAGCTTTCAATTCTCCAATTAGTTCATTGGCAGCTTTAGGTTTCAATAATCCCGCCATATCTTTAATCGCTAATATATGGAATCCTTCACGTTCAAGTGTTTTCGCCATATCAACATAGTATTGTAAAGTGTAAATATCCGAACGATTTGGATTTAATATGTCTCCTGTATAACAAATCGTCCCTTCCGAAATTTTACCCGCTTCTTGTACAGCTTCATTGGCCACTTTCATTTGATCAACCCAATTTAAAGAGTCAAAGATACGGAACACGTCTATGCCAGCTTCTGAACTTTCTTTAACGAATTTTTTTATAACATTGTCTGGATAATTTTTATATCCAACAGCATTTGAGGCGCGTAATAACATTTGGAATAAAACATTTGGAATTTCTTTTCTTAATCTTTCTAAGCGTTCCCATGGATTTTCTTTCAAGAAATTATACGCAACATCAAAAGTTGCACCGCCCCACATCTCTAATGAAAAGCTGTCTTTCATTACTTGAGCTGTTTTAGAAGCAATATTCATCATGTCTTTTGTTCTCACACGTGTAGCTAATAATGACTGATGCGCATCTCTAAATGTAGTGTCGGTGATTAATACATCGTCTTGCTCTTTTAACCATTCTGCTACTGCCTTAGGTCCTTTAGTATCCAGTATTTGTTTCGTTCCCTCTAATTTTGCTATTTCTTTTCTAGGGATTTGTGGAATTGGCGATGTTTCATAGATCGGTTTAGGTCGTTTTTCTACATTTGGAAATCCATTAATCGAAACATTACCAATATATTCTAACGTTTTTGTACCTCTATCTAATGTCGGTTCAATATCAAATAACTCAGGTGTCTGCTCAATGAATTTAGTAGTATAATCACCTGTTTTAAATTGCTCATTTCTCATAACATTAATTAAAAACGGAACATTGGTTTTCACACCACGGATTCGCATTTCTTGTAATGAACGATCCATTTTTTCATTTGCTTGTTTGTAAGACATAGCGTGTGTAGATAATTTTACCAATAACGAATCATAATAAGGTGAAATTTCTGCACCTTGGAACCCATCACCAGCATCTAATCTCACTCCAAAACCACCGCTTGAACGATAAGCTATGATACGTCCAGTATCTGGCATAAAATCATTTGTTGGATCTTCAGTAGTAATACGACATTGAATCGCATATCCTAATGTTTTAATATCTGCTTGACTTGGCATACTTATTTCTTCGTCAAATAGATTTTCACCATCAGCAACAAGTATTTGTGTTTTAACGATATCAACACCTGTAATCATCTCAGTAATCGTATGTTCCACTTGAACACGCGGATTAACTTCAATGAAGTAGAATTCTTCGCCCGATACAAGGAATTCCACCGTACCCGCATTGACATATTCAATATTTTCCATTAATTGGATTGCTGCTTCACAGATACGTTCCCTTAAATCATCTGACAATGCAACTGAAGGTGCCACTTCTACTACCTTTTGGTGTCGTCTTTGTACAGAACAATCACGTTCATATAAATGTACGATATTACCATGTTCATCACCGATAACTTGTACTTCAATATGTTTCGGATTGTCTATATATTTTTCAATATATACTTCACTATTACCAAATGATTTTTCCGCTTCAGATTTAGCTCGATGGAATGCGTCTTCTAATTCATCTTCCGATTGTACGATACGCATACCTTTACCGCCGCCACCACTTGTCGCTTTAATCATCAATGGGTAACCTGCTTCATTAGCAAATGCAATCGCATCCTCTTGATTATCAATAGGACCATCCGTACCTGGAATGACTCTTAAATCCGCATTAATTGCTGTTGTTCTTGCCTTAACTTTATCGCCAAACATGTCTAAATGTTCAACACGTGGACCAATAAATTTAATTCCTTCTTCTTGACATCTACGAGCAAATGTTTCATTTTCACTTAAAAAGCCATAACCAGGATGTATCGCATCTACATCTGCACGCTTAGCAACATCAATGATTCTTTCTATATCTAAATAAGATTCAGCAGGTCCTAAATCTTTGCCTACTAAATAAGATTCATCTGCTTTATATCTATGTAAAGATCCTTTATCTTCATTTGAATAAATTGCAACTGTTTTAATATCTAATTCTGTCGCTGCCCTAAAAATTCTTATTGCTATTTCACCACGATTGGCTACCAAAAGCTTGTTTATTTGTTTCACATCATGGTCCCCCTTAAATTTTGAATTTTCTAAAAAGTTAGATATGATTTTCATTATAGCAAAATACGAACAATGTATACAGTAATAAATTATTAAGTTTTATCTTGAAACTATTTATAAGATGTTAAATTTTAAAATTTTTATAATTTAAATGTACTTCTTCCGAATAAATCGAAAGCCTTACTATAACAAGCTTAGAAGAAAATTATATCACGTATTAACATTAATAAAAAGTTATTACTATTGATAACTTTTTATTATCATTATATCTATCTGTAAAAAGTATTTCAAAATTAGGTTTAAATTGTAAAAAAATAGACAAACATTTCAACTATTAAAAGTTAAAATGTTTGCCTTTAAATCCTTTTACTGATTATTAAACATTGAATTTAGTTTTTTATTAATACCGTCTAGTCATTCCAATATGAGTCTTTTTCTTATTCGCTTGTTTTTTTCTATAAGCTTCTATTCTTATTTGTTTACCGGTAATAAGTAATAAACCTAAAGCGATACTTAAACTAATCATAGATGAACCACCAAAACTGATAAATGGTAATGGCACCCCTGTTAAAGGAATTGTACCTGAAATACCACCTAAATTAACGAAAGTTTGACTTCCTATATAACTAGCTACACCAACACATACGAGTTTATAAAAATAAGAATTTGTCTTATTAGCTAACTCAAAGGCTCTATAGACGATAAAGAATAGTAAACAAATGACTACAAGGCCACCTACTAAACCTAATTCTTCACATATAATAGAAAAAATAAAATCTGTATGTGGTTCAGGCAAATAACCTAATTTCATGATACTATTGCCTAGGCCTCTACCTAGCAAGCCACCATTTCCGATGGCAATTAGGGAATTAGAAATATGATACCCCGTACCTGATTCTTGGCTAAATGGATTTGTTAACGTACTAAATCTTGCTGTTAAGTAATCTGGTACTAAACCAATAATTAAGAAGAGCGAGCCAATAATAACGACACCTACTATAATTAACAGACCGTATTTAATGGATTTTTGGACACCAATACCAGCATAGAAAAGTATTGAAACGAATATAATCATGATCAATAATGTTTGTCCGACATCGCGCTGTAACAGCACTAATGCGATACACAATCCTGCTAAAATAATTGGTGAAGTCATTAATTTTGGCTGTTTAAATACTTTTGGTCGTTTCTTTTCAATCATATAAGGAATATATAAGATGATTGCAATTTTCAACAATTCAGAAGCTTGTAAATTCATAAAACCTAAATTAATCCAACTTTTTGAACCATTGATATTACTACCAACAACTAGTGTTGCAGCAAGTAAAATAATGATGCCAATCATCATCCATTTTTGAAATCTAATTGTTTCTAATAATTTAACATTCATGAAGAATGCCATGAAAAATACTATAACTAAACTCATTATCACGTACATTAATTGTCTTGTATAAAAGTACGTACCTGGTACGGATATGCCACCTGTCAACGATCCTTTTGTAGCAGCAACCATACTTGCACTATATACCATAACCAAACCAATTAGACATAATAATAAATATGTAACTACGAGTGGATAATCGATATATTTGGCATTTTTACTTATATATCGAAAAAACCGTTTTATGTTATTCATATGACATATCATCCAATTCTAATTTTTAATATTCTATTTGTTAATTCGATAACTGTATTTAATAAAAGTGATTTGAATCATCCGTAATCCTTTTACGGTAATCGTTTGATAAAAATAAATTTTACTTTTAACATTATATCAAACATTGTAACAATTTCTCGAGCAAATATAACACTAATAATCATTATTTTATTTTATTGTTGAGTTATTTTTTTAAAGCACGACAAAAGTGGCTAAGAAATGATCAACAAATGATTGATGTCCCAGCCACTTTCACAATACTTATGTAGTTTTAAATAATAAATTCCTATATAAGTTTATATATCAATTTTGGAATCTTATGTTTCCAGAAATAAATCTACCTACTGTAACCAAATTAAACATTAGTAAATGCATCATGCAATTTAGAAAGTTCTTTTTCTAAACGAAGCATTAATTCTTTGCCCACTTCTCTGTCAACTAAACCAAGTTGTACAGCAAAATCCACTTCTTTTTGTAATCCAAACATTTGTGTATCAAGTACTTCTTCATATAATGGGCATTGAGGTAATGTAAGATTATCCATTTGTACTTTAATAAGTTGGAGAATCCTATCAGCATCTTTATTCAATTGGTCATATGCCGCATTGTTAATTTTTTGATTTTTTTCCAAGACATACTCCCCCTATCAATTGTAACTTTATAAGAAGAGTGTATCTTACTAAATAGTAAAAAGCAAGTGAATTCAAGAATATACGTTACTGTCTAATTTGTGATAATATTAATAGTAACGATAATTTAATTTACTCTTATTTATAATCAATGTGCCTTTATACAGGCCATTACTTGAAAACGGTTTAATGATTTTTATTTTTTAGCTCTGCTAAACTTGAATTAAATGTAACATAGATAAGTGTTTTGTTCACAAAAAAGTCATTTTTATCACTAAAATTTTTTCAATAAAATGATTATAGATATTTGTAATTTATGCCAATAGGAGTGGGATTATGATTCAAATTAAGGGTGAAGTTAAATTTCCAATTACGCTAGATAGTACGACTTGGATTTTTGATGACAGAAAAGTACAAATTGAAGATTTAGAACAAGGCGTTTTTGACGGCACAAAGCCAATCAATTTTGACGATAATCGCGAATGGAATAGGGCCATTCTAGAAGGTCAAACGAATCCGCCAACTCTAAATTCAGAAATTAAATATAAAAGACGCGCAGTATTAGAAAAATCTTTTGTTATCAATATGACACCATTTTTCAAAAATGCTGAACCTCATGATAATGCAACCACAATACGTTTGTTTAATGATAATGAGTCAATTGAAATACCAATCGACTTGTTACCTTACCTCTTTTTCCAATTCGCCAAAGATGGTAAAAGATTATATGAGGATTATTCTGTTGATAGCTTTGTTTATATTCCTGAAGAAGGATATTCTTATCAGTTTCAATATGTTACTGGTATAGAGGTGATCTAGTTATGAAGAAAGTGAAATGTATCATTTGTGATACGGAAGTGTTCATAGATCAAAATACATTAGAAGCCAAAAGATTACGTAACGATCCAATGCATACGTTTATGTGTGATGAATGTAAAAGTAGACTTGATACACCAAAACAACGTAATCAAGATACAACGTATAATCATCGTTAAACAGTTAAATATGTAATAAAACGTTTCTTAAAATATGATAATAATATACTAACAACCCAATAAAGCATCCGTGACATAAATGTCTCTAATTAATAAGGCACCTCATTTTTAAATTATTTAATGGTAATTTTAAAATGAGGTGCCTTTATTTTTTGAATATTAATATGCGTATTTTGAATCATAACATAACTTGCTGACGCCCAGAGCAATAGTAAGCGTGTGAGACTATAAGCTCGTCTATCTTACAAGCCTGAGATGGTTAAAATATTAATATTTTAAATATAAAGAAGACTCATCCTTAATACGAATGAGTCCTCTTATATTTAAATTAAAATGTTTTAGAAAAAAAACGTTTTATTATTCATCTTCTTGCATTAATTGTTTAATACGTTTCGCTTCTTTTTCACGTGCATTTTTCTCTAATACTGTTTTTCTAATACGGATGTTTTCTGGCGTAGCTTCTACAAGTTCATCGTCATTAATAAATTGTAAAGCTTCTTCAAGTGTTAACGTTCTTGGACGTTTCATTGTAACTGTTTGGTCTTTATTAGAAGAACGTACGTTAGTTTGGTTTTTCTCTTTCGTTACATTAACTGTTAAGTCATTTTCACGGTTATGTTCACCAACAACCATACCTTCATAAACTTCAGTACCTGGTTCCATAAAGTTTACACCACGGTCTTCTAAGCCCATAAGTGCATATGAACTTGCTTTACCTTGATCTAATGATACTAATGCGCCATTTCTTCTACCACCGATACGGCCTTTAACACGTGGTTTAAATTCTTCAAATGTATGGTTAATAATACCATAACCACGTGTTTGAGACATAAATTCAGTAGTATAACCGATTAATCCGCGCGCTGGTACCATAAAGATAATACGTGTTAAGCCATTGTCTGTAGTGACCATGTCTAACATTTCACCTTTACGTTGTCCTAATGATTCAATCACAGCACCTGTATATTCTTGTGGTACTTCACATTGTACACGTTCAAATGGCTCACATTGTACGCCATCAATTTCTCTTAAGATAACTTGTGGTTTAGAAACTTGTAATTCGAAACCTTCACGTCTCATATTTTCAATTAAAATTGATAAGTGTAATTCACCACGTCCAGCAACTATCCATTTATCTGGTGAATCAGTTTGTGTAACTTTTAGCGACACATCTGTTTCTAATTGTTGATCTAAACGTTCTTGAATTTGACGAGAAGTTACATAATCACCTTCACGTCCAGCAAATGGTGAATTATTTACTCTGAATGTCATTTCTAACGTTGGTTCGTCAATTCTTAATACAGGTAAAGCATCTCTATTATCTGTTGGGGTAACAGTTTCACCAACGTTGATGTCTTCCATTCCTGATACAGCAATTAAGTCGCCTGCGTATGCTTCATTAACTTCTTCACGTTTCAAACCAAAGTAACCAAAAATCTTAGTTACACGGAAATTTTTAACAGTGCCATCTAATTTAATTAACGAAACGCTATCGCCTACACGCATTGTTCCTCTAAACACACGTCCAACACCAATACGACCTAAATAATCACTATAATCTAGTAATGCCGTTTGGAATTGTAATGGCTCATCTCTATTATCAACAGGAGCAGGAACATAATCAATGATTGTTTCATATAATGATTGCATGTTTTCGTCTTGTTTCTCTGGATCTAAACTTGCTGTACCATTAACAGCTGAAGCATAGACTACTGGGAAATCTAATTGCTCATCATTTGCTTCTAATTCGATAAATAAGTCTAATACTTCATCTACTACACCTTCAGCTCTAGCTTCAGGTTTATCAATTTTATTAACTACAACTACTGGTTTTAAATTTTGTTCTAAAGCTTTTTTTAATACGAAACGAGTTTGTGGCATTGTGCCTTCATATGCGTCAACTACTAAGACAACACCATCAACCATTTTCATAATACGCTCAACTTCTCCACCAAAATCGGCGTGACCTGGTGTATCTAAAATATTAATACGATTATCTTTATAATTTACTGCTGTATTTTTAGCAAGTATTGTAATACCACGTTCTCTTTCGATATCATTTGAATCCATTGCTCTTTCGTCTACATGCTCATTCTCACGGAAAATTCCTGATTGTTTTAATAATTCATCTACAAGTGTCGTTTTACCATGGTCAACGTGAGCGATGATTGCTATATTACGAACATCTTCTCTTAATTTAGTCATTTTATACAATTTCCTTTCTCGAGTAAATTCCCACTTTTCTTTGCAACTTTTTTATTATATCATATAATTGGTTAAAGAAAACTATAAAGGTGTGGTATAATGCAACAAAAAAAATCCAAATCAATTTTCTGGGTACTCGCTGTAATAGCTATTGTCTTTTTGCTATTATTTAGCTTTAGTATAGCTGCTACAAATGTTCCATTCATGATTTTAACATTTATATTATTCATTGCAACATTTGGTTACGGTTTCACGTTGAAAAAGAAATATCGTGAAAATGATTGGCTATAATTTCATGTTGATTTAACATATATTCATAAATACGTCTCACTCTTCTAAGTAGGAGTGAGACGCTTTTTTATTTTTAAAAATCGATTTAGCTAATCATTTTTAGCTTTTAATTTTTGCTGTAATAATTGAACTATTTCATAATTTTTTTTGAAATGGTTATCTATTAACTCTGAATGTAAATCCTTATTTGCCATTATAATCGAACTCGGTTCATATATGGATAAGGGTTCTCCTAATAAGTTTGTGCCGACGCCCCCCACTTCATTTAAGATAATCAAACCACCTGCAAAATCCCATGGTTGTAATCTAGGTGTCATATATGCACCTAATTTACCAGTTGCCACGTGTATGATTTCTAACGCTGCAGAACCATAGGCACGCGCGCTCCTTGCTTCATTTACGATGGGTTTAAACATTTCACCTAAGCGTGGTTTAGTTAGCCAATTGGGATTAATACCAATAATACTCGTTTTTAGTTGTGTGGAAGAAATTGCTGGTAACAAATTACCGTTTTCATATGCGCCTTCACCCGTTTTAGCATGATATAATACATCGTTCATAACGTCATAAACAAAGCCAGCATATGGTTTCCCATCATTATAGATACCGATTGAAATTGCAAAATTTTCTTGCTGATGTACAAAATTCAACGTACCATCAATTGGATCGATAACCCAAACTACCCCTGCCTCGTCTTTCAGCTCATGTCCATGTCCTTCTTCACCTATAACTAAATGATTCGGGTATGTTTGCTTGATGTTATCAAAAAGATATTTCTCCGTAGCTTTATCCACATTCGTCACTAGATCATTAGGATTTGATTTTGTCTCAATCTTAATGTCTTGTTTCATTATTTTTTTTACATTGATTCCTGCTTCTAATATAAGGCCTTTTGCAAATTCATAAACAGTCATTGTATCAGCTCCTTGTTCACTATTTATTATACATTAGTTAATACTTAAAAAGATATTAGCCAACAATTTATTAAATACTTCAATAATCAAGCATTAAATTTCATCTAAGTATGATTTATCTATTATAATTACCCTTTTTACTCGTTGTATACACGCACTAGATATCACTTATTCAGTATCATAAGGGTATAGAGCAAAGCAAATGTTTCAATGTTTATATTATGCTACAATACAAACGTATAGAATGATTATAGGAGGACCAAATGACTAAATATACATTTAAACCTAAGAATTTTAAAGCATTCACTGTTGATGGTCTTGATGCAAGAATGGAAGCACTCAACGAACGCGTTAGACCACAATTAAATCATTTGGGTGACTACTTCGCACAATACTTGGAAACTGCTACTGGCGAAATTTTCTATCCACATGTTGCTAAACATGCACGTAGAAGTGTCAATCCACCCAAAGATACTTGGGTCGCTTTTGCAACAAATAATCGTGGTTATAAAATGCAACCACATTTTCAAATAGGCCTTTTTGAAAATCAATTGTTCGTTATGTATGGTGTGATGCATGAAGCCAAGGATAAAGCGCAACAAGTACAAGCTTTTGTAGATCAATTCGATGCATTGAGAAATTTACCTTCAGATTATAGCGTGAGTTTAGACCATATGAGTCAAGAAAAAACGTATATCCACAATATGACTGACGAAGATTTATTCAAAGCGTTTAAGCGCGTTAAAGAAGTGAAAAAAGGTGAATTTTTCGTTGCTCGTACTTTGTCACCAAATTCAGAACACCTTAAAAATGATAAAGCTTTCCTATCTTTCTTAGAAGAAACGTTTGAACAACTGTTAAAATTTTATAAATAAAAACAACTGACCTCATACATTGTCGTACCTTCATAAATGAGTTATATAACTCATTTATGAAGGTGACATTAGAATCGTATAGGTCAGTTGTTTTTTTGCGTTATCACGCTATTTATTAACACAGATTTAAATCATGATATTTTGTATGTTGCTTAATGATACTTAATAAATATAAGGATCATTATCTTTCTTCTGTTTCATTTCACGATCTGGATCCATGTCCTCAGTTCGATTGGCATTATGCGTATCATTAGCGTTATCGTTTGAAACAATACCTTTGTGATGAGCAAAGCGCTTATCCTTTTTGACGAATAACATGATACCAACAATAAACCACAAAATGAGCGCAACAAAATTCCCGGAAAATATACTAGTGATTGCTGCAATTATAAAAACACAAGCAGCCAACACACGATTTCCTTTGATAATAAAAGTTCCCAATATACCAAGTATCGTAGAAATAATTAATAAAACGCCTTGAAACATAATAGATGTTTTAAATGTTTCCATCGACATTTCTAGTCCTTGTTGCTGATTCATTTGATGAAATGCCTCTTTAAATTCTGGTACATTCATAAATGAAAAGACTAGAACCATTAATAATAGAAACAGTATACTAAGACCATTTGCAATCCACGCCATGATACGTTCAGGTTTCCTATTCATCGACTTCCTCCTTAGATTATACTTTCCTCTATCATATCAAAATTGCATTTAATTAAAAATCATCTCGTATAATGATCAAACTAATTAATCAATAGCCCCTATTCAAATTTTAATGTAGCCAAGAAATTTATTCTCTATGTATTTTTTAGGTTGACCTAATAATTATTTTGGAGTAATCTATAAAGTGTTAATAAATGAATATGGAGGTGGGGGTATTGAAAAATCATGTTCAAACCCATAATAAGAGTTTAGATGAAATTAATAATACGGTTTCCATCAATACTCATGGCAAATTTAGCCAAAAATTATTTTCATTTTTAGGGCCAGGTTTATTAGTCGCTGTTGGCTATATGGACCCAGGTAATTGGATTACTTCTATGCAAGGTGGCGCGCAGTTTGGATACATTTTGCTATTCGTGATTTTACTTTCTAGTCTGTCAGCAATGTTATTACAAAGTATGACAGTAAGGTTAGGAATAGCAACAGGTATGGACTTAGCTCAGGCTACTAAACACTATTTAAATAAACCCGTTGCATTTGTATTTTGGATCATTGCTGAGTTAGCAATTATCGCGACAGATATAGCAGAAGTTATAGGTAGTGCCATTGCCTTAGATTTATTATTTGGTATTCCGCTTCTTGTAGGCGCGTTAATCACAGTATTTGATGTTTTCTTATTACTATTTATTATGCGCTTTGGTTTTAGAAAAATCGAAGCCATTGTGGGAACACTTATATTCACAGTACTTGTTATTTTTGTTTTCGAGGTATTTATTGCATCACCTCACGTTACTGAAGTATTAAATGGTTTTGTTCCGAGTTCAACAATTATTACAGATAATGGTGCACTCTTTATTGCATTAGGTATTATCGGAGCGACAATTATGCCGCACAACTTATATTTACATTCATCAATCGTTCAATCACGTATGTATGATCGCAATAGCACACAATCAAAAGCACACGCAATCAAATATGCAACAATGGACTCAAATATACAATTATCAATTGCATTCATCGTGAATTGTTTATTACTATTATTAGGCGCAGCGCTTTTCTTTGGTGTAAATACAGAGCAATTAGGTGGATTCTATGATTTATATAATGCATTACAGAATCAACCATTATTAGGTGCGTCGTTAGGTGCAATTATGAGTACTTTATTTGCAATCGCACTGCTTGCGTCAGGTCAAAATTCTACAATAACTGGAACAATGGCAGGTCAAATCGTCATGGAAGGTTTTATAAATTTAAAAATACCAAATTGGTTACGAAGATTGATTACACGTTTAATTGCGATATTACCTATCATTATCTGTTTAATCGTCTTTAATAGTAATGAAGCAAAAATGGAACAATTATTAGTATTTTCACAAGTATTTTTAAGTTTAGCTTTACCATTTTCACTCATTCCACTTCAATTATCAACGAATGACAAACGTTTGATGGGACAATTTAAAAATAAATTATGGGTCAATATCATATCATGGTGTTTAATCATTATACTTAGCATTCTAAATATTTACCTAATTATTCAAACATTCCAAGAGTTATAATATATAGCATTATTGTATATAACTAAAATGAATATTTTATGTAAAAGATAAACATAAAAAAGATGAGCGAGGTACACTTTATGTCCTCGCTCATCTTTTTTATTAAGCATCGTCTCTTATTACGATTTATCTTGTTGATCTTTTTCAGTTTCTTGAACTGAATCATTAGGTGTTTCAGTTTCATGAGACGTCATCTTTTTGCGTTCTTCAAAATTTTGTCTGCGTAGACTAACTGCGCTCGGCTGTTGTTTGCGTCTTTCTTTTTCGCGCTTCTTACGTTCTTTCTTCTCTTGCTTAACACGCATTTTTTCTTCAGCTTTTTCTTGTTTTAATCGCGCCGCTTCTTCGGCCTCAGCTTGTTGTCGACGTTGTTGTTCTTCATACTCAGCTTGTTGACGACGTTGCTCCGCTTCATGTTCTTCTTGTCTGCGTTGTGCTGCAGCTGCTTCATCTTCTTGGTTATGCTTAGATACGTATTCACCAGATTCATCATACACATCACTCACATTACCAAAATCATCTTCCACATTTTGCGCATCTGCTTGCGTCTCATTTTGTTTTTTCTGCTTATAGTTGTATTTTGCTTGTCTTGATAGAACTTGAGGTTCCTCTTCAGTCGCATCATTTTTACCATTTACTTTATTAGCAACTTCAGATGAATAGCCCCCTCTTCTTAACGAATCATCATTAGTAGGTTGTTCAACATCAGCAGTTTGTTGTTTCTCATAATATTGAGATTGTGGTTGTGGTTCTGGTTCTGGTTCTGACGGTTGATCATAATCAGAATAATGACCTCTATAACCTTCTGTATAATATGCAGGTACTGTTTCTACTTTGTCTTTTCGAGCAAACATCATGATTGCAACGATTAAAAATAGAATTGGTATGATAAGTGGTACAAATAATAATACGAGCGGTAATGTTATAACCGTAGCCAATAAAAATAAGAACCCTGATAAGATTCTAATATTCATAGATATCAGTGCTAAGAATGATAACAGTAAACATACGATAAAGTATACAATGACTGCCCATACACCATTTTGTAGCCAAATAACAAATTGTGTCGTATTCAAACTATTATTTGCTAGAATTTGTTGAACAAAGTCATTACCATTTAGCGTTGTTTCTAAATTTTGTATTGATGTTTCACTACTAAAAGATACTAGTGCAATAAACATCGTAATTACGGTTAGTAGTAATAAGAATACCCAACTTAACCAACCTAATACTTTTTCTGCTAGTCGACTCACTGGTCGTCTAACTTGAGTATATTGCTCTCCTGACATATTTTTACAACTCCTTATATTGCTTGTCAAACTATTATAGCGAATTAATGGCAAAATAACTACTAACTACGCCTTATTTCAAGGAGATTTTAAAATTTAAAAATCGCTCATTATATTCGCTTAATGTTTCTTTACCTAAATCTTTATAAACTTCCAGTCTTTTTTGGTCTTGCTGTGTAGGATAAAAACGTTTATCATTTTTAACTTCATCTGGTAATTTCTCTCTTGCTGCTTTATTAGGTGTCGCATAACCAACCCATTCAGTATTTTGCTTGCTAATTTCTTCGTCTAATAGAAAGTTCATAAATTTATAGGCGCCCGCTTTATTTTGTGCTGTCTTAGGCATCACCATATTATCGAACCAAAGATTAGATCCTTCTTTCGGTACAACATAGTTAAATTCATCACTACCTTGTACCATAGGTGCTGCTACGCCACTCCATACAACCGCAACATTTGCTTCATGTTGCTCTAACATCATCGTTATTTCATCACCTACAACACCTTTAACATTGGGTCCTAGGTGTGATAATGTTTTTTCAGCTTCTGCTAAATGTTGTGAATTTGTATCATTTAAACTGTAGCCTAATTTATTCAAGGCTAAACCTATGACTTCTCTAGCACCATCAACCAAGAGTACATCATTGTTATACTTTTTATCATATAGTTGCTTCCAAGAATCGAAATGATTATTCGGATAAGCTTTTTTATTATAAAGAATTCCTACTGTGCCAAAGAAATAAGGAACAGAGTATCGATTACCTTGATCAAATGACATATTCATATAATCTGAATCTAAATTCTTCATATTTGGTATTTTCTCATGATTTAGCGGCAATAACAAATTCTCTTTTTTTAATTTTTGAACAGTATATTCACTTGGAAAAGCAACATCATAATTTGTGCCACCATTCCGTATTTTTGCTTCCATTGCTTCATTAGAATCAAATGTTTCATAAACTACTTCAATACCCGTTTCTTTTTGGAATTTTTTTATCAAACTAGGATCGATATACTCTCCCCAGTTATAGACATATATTTTTTCACCACTCGCAGAATGGTCTTTAGATGTGAACTTTTGACTTATAAGTAAACAAATCACGCCAACAACAATTGAAATTATAATTAATTGTAAAAATCGTTTCATTGTTGCACACCTCTTTTGCTATGTTTTTTGTGTTTTAGCGTGTTCTGAATTAAATAATAAGCTAATATACCCAGCATGATAACTAAGAATAATATAGTAGAAATCGCATTAATTTCCATACTTATTCCTTTTCTTGCCATGGCGTATACTTCTACAGATAGTACACTAAAACCATTACCAGTAACAAAGAAACTTACTGTGAAGTCATCAAGTGAATAGGTAAGCGCCATAAAAAAACCACCAATAACTGCGGGCATTAAATGAGGTAACATGACTTTGTTTAATACTTGCAATTCAGTCGCTCCAAGATCACGTGCTGCATTTAATGTATGATCATTCATTTCATATAATTTAGGCAATACAATAATCACAACAATTGGTATACAAAATGCAATGTGGGAAATGAGCACCGTTAAAAATCCTAAACCTAAACCAGTAAAATGGCCAATGACTGTAAACATAATCAAAAACGAAGCACCAATCACTACATCAGAAGATACCATTAATACATTATTGAGCGTCAACAATGAAACTTTTAATTTTTTATTTCTCAAATGGTATAAACCAATTGCTCCCATTGTACCGATCACAGTAGCAAAAGCCGCCGCTAACAAGGCAACAGCAATCGTATTAAATATAACTGACATTAGACGATCATTACTAAACAAGGATTGATAATGTTCCAAAGTGAAATGCTCAAAATGAATCATATTCCCAGCAGAATTAAATGAATATACCATTAAAAATAAAATTGGAATATACAATATTGCAATTAATATACCAAGGTATAATTTACCGTACCATTTCATATGACTCACCCTTTTCCATTTGTAGATTTAGTATTCGTAATGATTAACACTAACGCCATAAAGAGAATCAAACATAATGCTATAGTGGAACCCATGCCGTAGTTTTGAATCACTAGAAATTGTTCCTCTATCGCAGTTCCTATGTTAATCACTTTATTTCCAGCAATTAACCTTGTTATCATAAATAACGATAATGCTGGAATAAATGTCACTTGAACCCCTGTTAACACACCTTGTTTTGTAAGTGGTAAGATGATTTTTCGGAAAGTCGTAAACGGACTAGCACCTAAATCACTAGAGGCTTGTAAAATGTTATTAGGGATGTCTTTCATACTATTGAAAATGGGTAAAATCATAAATGGTATATAAATATAACTGGCAACAAGTATAAATGCAGGTACAGTAAATAATAAATCCATTTTAGGTAAATGTAATAAATTTAACATTTGATTGATAACACCATCATGACTCAATAACCCTATAAATGCATAGGTCTTTAGAAGTAAATTAATCCAAGTTGGAATAATGAGTATCATTAACCATAAATTTTGATATTTTGAATTTCGTATAAAATAAGCAGCTGGATAACTAATGAACAATGTAATGATAGTAATGACAGCTGCAAAAATAACTGAATCCCAAATCATGCTAAAGTATTTCCACGAAAATATTTGTTTATAATTTTCAAAACTGAAATGACCCTGAATATCAAATAGTGAAAAATAAACAAGTAATAACACAGGTACAATAATAAATAATATCATCCATAATACATATGGGATAAAGAGAAATCGATTCAGTTTACGCATTGTCTTGTTCCTCGTAACTTTCAATTCGTTTATCAAATTCTTCTTCTGTCTCACCAGGAACCATAATATGAATTGCTTCAGGATCGAAGTATAAACCTACTTTACTACCTACTTCTGCTTTTTTAGTTGAATGAATCATCCATTCATAGCCTTTTCTATCAATACAATTTATTTCATAATGCACGCCTCGAAATAACATAGAATCTACAGTAACTTCAAACAGTCCATTTTTTGCATCTATCAATGAAATATCTTCAGGACGAATCACAATTTCAACTTTCTTTTGCTCAGGTATACCCATATCTACACATTCAAAATCTTGCCCATAGATATTCACTAAGTAATCTTTAACCATCTTACCTTCTACGATATTTGATTCACCGATAAAATCAGCAACAAAACGATTGACTGGTTCATCATAAATATCAATTGGCGTACCAAATTGTTGGATTTTACCATCTTTCATCACAAATATATAATCACTAAGCGCTAATGCTTCTTCTTGATCATGTGTAACAAAAATAAATGTAATGCCTAATCGAGATTGTATTTCTCTAAGTTCATACTGCATTTCAGTTCTTAATTTTAAATCCAAAGCAGATAGAGATTCATCTAACAATAAAATTTCAGGCTCATTGACAATTGCTCTTGCTATTGCAATACGTTGTTTTTGTCCACCACTAATGCCCTCTATCGTTCTTGATTCATAACCTTCCAGTTTCACTAACTTCAATGCTTCATGTACTTTTCGTTTGATTTCTGATTTAGCTAATTTTTTTAATTTTAGCCCAAAAGCGATATTGTCATAGACATTTAAGTGAGGGAATAACGCATAATCTTGGAACACAGTATTAACTTTTCTTTTATTCGCTGATAAATGATTAATTGATTTACCTTGATAAATAATTTCACCATTATCAGCTTCTTCAAAACCTGCAATTAATTTTAATATCGTTGTCTTACCACAACCTGATGGCCCTAATAATGTATAAAAATATCCTGATTCAATATCTATATCTATTTTGTCTAATATCTGCATATCATCATACTGCTTACTTACAGATTTAAATGATAATAATGGTTCCATACGCGTGTCCTCCTATAGATATGAAGCTGTAACAACAATCATTACTTGTACTTCATCTGCTGTTCGATTTTCTAGTCTATGTATTTGTTTCGCTTTAAAATAAAGCGCGTCACCAGTTGTTGCATAATAATTTTGATTACCCAACATGAGTACTACTTCACCTTTTAAGCAATATATGAAGGTATCAGATTCAGATGGTCCAAAATTTTTATATGATGCATTCGCTCTTAAAGTTAATATCAATGGTTCCATATCAAATTCGTTTGATTGGCTGACTGGCCAGTTCAAAATATAACCTTTATCATATTCATCATATGTGATTTGTGTTGCTTTTTTATATAATACTTTTTCAGATTTAGGTTCTTTGAAAAAATCACTCGGATTTGTGCCAAGTACTTCTAATATATTCAAAAATGTTTCCATACTTGGTGATGCATATTGACTTTCAATTTGTGAAATATAACCTTTTGAAAGATCTGTTCTTTCTGCCAATTCTTCTTGCGTTAACTTTTTTATATTTCTTAAATTTTTAATTTTCTTTCCAATTTCCATATTGTCACCTTTTTGTAATTTTCAAAATTGAATCTAATGCTATTATGTAAAATTAAAAAATCGTTATATGCTGTTTATATTTATCAAACATTTTGTTTAATGCTTAATAAAAATATCAAAATATAACGATGAAGACAATACTTATTTACTTTTTGCTGAAAATAATTTTTGATCTGGTGATGATTGAACTGCTTTCACTGCATGATAACTGCTATAGCCACTACTATTTTCAAATTCTTTAAAAATTTGTTTTTCCTCGGCTTTACCTGGAACGATTTTTTTAAATTGTTTGTAGCGATCTAACAATTTTTCTCCTTCTACACTTGATTCATAATAGGATTCTACTGCATTAAAGAAAGAAACAACTTGCATCATTTCATCATTTGACCAATCTAAATCAATGGGATATTGGTACTCCATAGATTTTAACACCCTTTCATTCAAATTATGATAAACCTCAATTTATGTTTGCTATGCTTTATGTATAAATAAAATGTAACAGTAAAAGATTTTACTTTATAAACCTGTAATCATACTATTCTATTATTTTATTAACTACTCGATATTGTTATCTATATCTATAAAAGCAAATGAGACTGAGACATTCATCGATGTCCCAGTCCCAATTAAATTTATATGAAATTACTTATAATTACATAGTGTGGATAGGTAATCCTAATGCTTTTTCAGCAGCTTCCATAGACATTTCACCTAATGTTGGGTGAGCATGAATAGTTAAAGATAAGTCTTCAGCATTCATACCTGCTTCAATTGCTAAACCTAATTCAGAAATAATATCTGAAGCACCAGTACCAACTACTTGAGCACCTACTAATGTATTATCTTCTTTAAGTGTTAACAATTTAACAAATCCAGTTGTATCATCTAATGATAACGCACGACCATTAGCTGCATAAGGGAATTTAGAAGCAGTAACTGCTAAACCTTCTTCTTTAGCTTGAGCTTCTGTATAACCAACTGTCGCTAATTCTGGTTCAGTGAAACATACAGCAGGCATACCAATGTAGTCTACTTCTGATGCTTCTCCAGCAATAACTTCTGCAGCTACTTTAGCTTCATAACTTGCTTTATGTGCAAGTGGTAAACCTGGTACGATATCGCCAATTGCAAAGATGTTTTCAACTGATGTACGGCTTTGTTTATCTACTTCTAATAAACCGCGATCTGCGAATTTAAGACCTAATTCTTCTAAGCCTAATTCGTCAGTGTTTGGACGACGTCCAACAGTAACTAATACGTAATCAGCGTCGATTGTTTGTTCTTCACCTTTTACTTCATAAGTCACTTTAACACCATTGTCTGTTTCTTCAGCTGATTTCGCCATTGCTTCAGTAACAATTTCAACGCCTTTTTCTTTCATACCTTTTTTAACAGGTTGCGTCATTTGTTTTTCGAAACCACCTAAGATGTCTTTTGCACCTTCTAGGATAGTAACTTCTGAACCAAAGTTAGCGAAAGCAGTTCCTAATTCTGAACCAATGTAGCCTCCACCAACAACAACTAATTTACCAGGAACATCTTGTAAATTTAAAGCGCCAGTAGAATCAATTACGCGGTTACCAAACTTGAAGTTAGGGATTTCAATTGGTCTAGAACCAGTTGCAATAATCGCGTGTTTGAAGTTGTAAGTTTGAGCACTTTTCTCGTCCATAACACGTAGGCTATTATTATCAACAAAGTAAGCTTCGCCTTTTACGATTTCAACTTTATTACCTTTTAATAGTCCTTCAACACCACCAGTTAATTTTTTAACAACTGATTGTTTGAATTCTTGAACTTTATCAAATTTAAGTGAAACACTTTCAGCAATAACACCTAAATTTTCAGAGTTTTTAGTTTCATCATAACGATGCGAAGCGTGTAATAACGCTTTTGAAGGAATACATCCTACATTAAGACATACGCCACCAAGTTCGCCTTTTTCTACGATTGTTACTTTTTGACCTAACTGTGCTGCACGTATTGCTGCAACATAGCCCCCAGGTCCTGCTCCGATTACAATAGTATCTGTTTCAATTGGGAAATCTCCAACTACCATGTTTTACCCCTCCATTAATAATAATTCTGGATTATTTAATAAACGTTTAATATGATTCATAGCGTTTTGACCAGTTGCACCATCAATTTGTCTATGGTCAAAGCTTAGTGATAATGATAATACTGGTGCCGCAACAATTTCTCCATCTTTTACGATAGGTTTTTGCGCAATACGACCAATACCTAAGATAGCAACTTCTGGGTGATTGATAACTGGTGTGAACCATTGTCCACCTGCTGAACCGATGTTACTAATTGTACAAGTAGCACCTTTCATTTCATCAGCTGATAATTTACCATCACGTGCTTTGACAGCAAGTTCATTAATTTCGTCTGAAATTGCAAACATAGATTTGCGATCAGCATTTTTAACTACTGGTACGAGTAAACCTCTGTCAGTGTCAGCTGCAATACCGATATTCCAGTAATGTTTATGCACGATTTCACCAGCTTCTTCATTAAATGAAGTATTAAGTGCTGGGTATTTTTTAAGTGCAGACACAAGTGCTTTGACAACGTAAGGTAAGAAAGTTAATTTAGTACCTTGTTCAGCTGCAACTTCTTTGAATTTTTTACGGTGATCCCATAATTCTTGCACATCAATTTCATCCATCAATGTTACGTGAGGTGCAGTATGTTTTGAGTTAACCATTGCTTTAGCAATTGCTTTACGCATTGCAGGTATTTTTTCAGTAGTTTCTGGGTATTCCCCTTCTGTAGAAACTGCTGCTGATTGTGCAGAACTTGTAGTTTCTTCGCTAGTTGCTGCTGCACTTTCATTTGAAGCTGTTGCTTGTCCACCATTTAAGTAAGCATCAATGTCTTCTTTAGTCGTACGTCCGTTTTTACCTGAACCTGAAACAGCTTTAATGTTAACGCCATTTTCACGTGCGTATTTACGAACTGACGGCATTGCTTTAACACGTTTACTTTCATCTACTTCTTCATCATTTGAAGATTGAGCAGGTGCTGATGCTTCTTCTTTAGTGCTTTCTTCAACAGGAGCTTCTGTTGACTCGCTTGAAGCCTCGTCACTTTCGCTACCTTTAAATTGCATCTCTTCTGCATCAGGTGCATCAATTTTAACAATTGTATCACCAACAACTGCTACAGTACCTTCATCTACTAGTACTTCTTCGATAGTACCTGAAACAGGTGATGGAATTTCAACAACTGATTTGTCGTTTTGAACTTCAGCTAATACATCATCTTCTTCAATTGTATCTCCAGCTTTAACAAACCACTTTACAATTTCACCTTCGTGGATACCTTCACCAATGTCGGGTAATTTAAATTCAAATGCCACGTTATTATCCTCCTAAAAATTCATATTAAGTCAAAAATTAGAAATTGAGAATGCGCTATACAACTCAAATCTCATGTTTATATATAAACCTGAATGAAGTAGGTATATCGCCTTATCGTATACGCTACTTCTTATCAGTGATTATTAAAATTCTAATGTTGCTTTTGCTTTTTCAACAATATCGTTTTTGTTTGGTAACCAAACATTTTCAGCTTGCGTAAACGGATAAACCGTGTCTGCTGCTGCAACACGAGCGATTGGAGCATCTAATGAAAGAATTGCACGTTCTGCTAATTCAGAAGCAACTGCTGCACCAACACCAGCTTGACGTTGCGCTTCTTGAACTACTACAGCACGTCCAGTTTTTTCAACTGAAGCAACAAGTGTTTCAATGTCGATTGGTTGTACAGTACGTAAGTCAATGACTTCTACTGAATAACCTTCTTTTTCTAATTCTTCTGCTGCTTTTAATGATTCTTGTACCATCGCACCATAAGCAATTAGTGTAATATCATTACCTTCTTGTTTAACGTTCGCTTTACCAATTTCGATTGTATACTCTTCTTCAGGTACTTCGTCACGGAATGAACGATATAATTTCATATGCTCTAAGTAAACAACTGGGTCGTTACTTCTGATTGCAGAAATTAATAAACCTTTAGCATCGTAAGGATTAGAAGGAATTACAACACTTAGACCAGGTGATTGCGCTAAGATACCTTCTAAGTTATCAGCGTGTAATTCAGGTGTATGTACACCGCCACCAAATGGAGCACGAATTGTTACTGGTGCTTGTTTAGAGTTACCAGAACGGAAACGCGTACGCGCTAATTGTCCTGCTACAGAGTCGAATACTTCAAATACGAATCCTAAGAATTGTATTTCCATAACTGGACGGTATCCTTGAGTAGTTAAACCTAAAGCTAAACCACCAATACCAGATTCCGCTAAAGGTGTATCGAATACACGATCTTCACCGAATTCTTTTTGTAAACCTTCAGTTACACGGAAAACACCACCGTTAACACCGACGTCTTCACCGAAAAGTAAGACATTTTCATCATTTTGTAATTCGGTTTTAAGCGCATTATTAATCGCTTGAACCATTGTCATTTGTGCCATCGGTTACTTCGACTCCTTCTCTTTATAAATTTCATATTGCTCTGCTAAATTTTGAGGCATTTCTTCGTACATATTTTCCATCAAGTCAATAACAGTTTGTTTTTCTGTATTATCTGCTTCTTTGATAGCAGCTTTAATATCAGTTTTCGCACGTTCGATTACTTCGTTTTCTTTTTCTTCAGTCCATAGACCTTTAGCTTCAAGGAATTTTCTATAACGAACTAATGGATCCTTTTTCTCCCATTCAGAATCTTCATCTGAAGTTCTGTATTTAGTTGGATCGTCACCAGCCATAGTATGAGGACCATAACGGTAAGTAATTGTTTCAATTAATGTTGGACCATCACCATTAACAGCACGGTCACGCGCTTCTTTTGTCGCTTGGTATACAGCTAATGCATCCATACCATCAACTTGTAAACCTGGGATACCACAAGCAATTGCTTTTTGAGCTAAAGTAGTTGCCGCTGTTTGTTTACTACGAGGTGTAGAGATAGCATAGTTGTTATTTTGGATTACAAAAATTGCAGGTGCTTTATAAGCAGAAGCAAAGTTAATACCTTCGTAGAAATCACCTTGTGAAGAACCACCATCACCAGTATAAGTAATTGCTACAGCTTGCTTACCACGTTTTTTAATACCTAATGCTACACCAGCAGTTTGTACATACTGTGCGCCAATAATAATTTGTGGGCTTAACGCATTAACGCCTTCAGGCATTCTGTTACCTTTAAAGTGACCTCTTGAGAATAAGAAAGCTTCAGTTAAAGGTAATCCTTGCCAGATTAATTGTGGTACATCACGGTAACCTGGTAAAATAAAATCTTCTTGTTCTAAAGCGTATTGAGAAGCTAATTGTGAAGCTTCTTGTCCTGCTGTTGGAGCGTAGAAACCTAATCTACCTTGTCTATTTAATGAAATAGAACGCTGATCAAGGATACGTGTCCAAACCATTCTCTCCATTAATTCAACTAACTGCTCGTCTGACAAATCTGGTAATAAATCTTCGTTAACGACGTTACCATCTTCATCCAAAATTTGAATCATTTCAAATTGAGATTGAGTATCATTCAATACTTTCTCTGCATCGAATTGGGCTTTTAATTTCGGAGCCATTCAATTCACCAAACCTTTCCCGTATAATAGAAATTCATTTTATTCTTAAACATTGTACCACAAAACTGTTTCGCTGTTAAACAATTTGAAAAAGTTCTGTAGTAGTTAAAACAGGTACAGTTCCGCAACTGTACTAATGAAATTATTACAACTGTATTACCAGTCATTGTATGTCTATCGTTGAGCATTTCCATTTGAATGTAAGCGCAACCAATACTTATACTATATCTTCCATATTATAATTTCAAATGACTCGCTTTTTTGAATTAAGCTAGGCTATCTACATCTTCTTTTTCTTTATTCACTTTATTCATTGTATCTGAATACTTTTTGAAGGCTTTATTCATATCTTTATATGATTTTGATACTGCCTCAGATTTTTTATCAATTTGAGATTGTTCTACTTGATCGCCAGCAGTATATTCAAACATATCTTTTTCTTTATTCATGATATTCTTATAGGCTTTTGCATATTCATCATGTGCCTTATATTTTTCTTTAAGTGCATCATTTAGTTGTTTAACTTCTTTTTTCTTCGCTTTGTCGCTAATATTATCTAAATGTTTTTCCGCTTTTTTGAATTTTTCTTCAGAATTATTTATGGCTTTTTCTTCTTTTCCGAATTCTTTTTCTCTTTGTTCTACATTATCTACAACTTTTTTAGAAGTTTCTTGTACTTCTTGTTGGTCTTTACCGTTGATTTTTTTCACTAATTTTTGTTTGTCTTGTTCTAAACTATTTAATTTCTTCCCTACAGATGATACAGGCTTTTCTTCATCAAAAGCTTTTTGAACTTGTTCGTTGTAATCTTTGATTTCACCTTTATCTGTTGTACAACCTGCAACTAATACTGTAGAAGTAATGACTGCACCGATGCCATATTTTAATTTCATTTTGAAAAATCCTCCTTTATGTGCTTGTAATGTTATATAATATTTTATAACAAATCAAATCTAACTACTGTATTTTATCTATGAAACTTTGGTATATTTTATATTAAGGAAGGTGTATGAACAAATGTTAACTATGAAAGATATTATCCGTGATGGACATCCTACTCTTCGTGAAAAAGCAAAAGATGTTACTTTACCGCTTTCTGAAGAAGATCGTAATACGTTATTGGCTATGCGTGAATTTTTAATTAATAGTCAAGATGATGAAATTGCTACTAAATATGGTTTGCGCTCAGGCGTGGGTCTTGCCGCGCCACAAATTAATATTTCAAAAAAAATGATTGCCGTTTATCTCCCTGATGACGGAAATGGCAAGTCATATGATTTGATGTTAGTTAATCCAAAAATCATGAGCCACAGTATTCAAGAAGCGTATCTTCCTACAGGTGAAGGTTGCCTAAGCGTAGATGAAAACATTCCAGGATTAGTTCATCGTAAAAATAGAATTACTGTTAAAGCTACAGATATCGATGGAAAAGAAGTTAAATTGCGCTTGAAAGGTTACCCTGCTGTTGTGGTTCAACATGAAATTGACCATATCAACGGCATCATGTTCTATGATCATATAGATCCAAATAATCCACTTCAGCCACATAATGATGCTGTAGAAGTTTAATCTATTTGATTAAAACATATTATAAACAAGAGTTTGGTTCATAAATAACCATGCTCAAACTAAAAGAGCTAATCCGCAGTCGGATTAGCTCTTTTTATTTTTAAACTTTTTAACTTTGGCAATGTATACTTAACATCGTATTTAACTTGGTTATCAAACATTTTACAAATAAATTATCAACAATATCATATTCTTTCATTGTTATATCTATGAATTACATGAAATCATCTCTTCGCTCATGAAATGGAATATCTAGCTCTTTAAACTCAGCCTTTAATTCAGTTAATTGCTGAATATCAATAAACTCTGGATCGTGGTTATGTTTAACATAATTTTGATCCTCATTCACTGTATCAATAATTTCATTATAATTAAAAAACATGATAACTTGCTCAGCACGTACTTCAAAAGTGATATCCTTAAATATTTTATCCGTACGCACTTTTTCTTTTTTTACATCTTCTACTATTCTCTTTACATTGTTCAAATGGTCCACCTCAAATATTTACTTATGTATCATACTTAATATATTGTACTTAACTTTCCCTTTAAGATACTTCTTTAACTTAATTAATTTTTATATACTACTCAAGTTTTTATGTTGTTTTTTCAAAATTTTCTGTATTTAATTTCAGTAATTTTTAATATGTAATTTAAATAAGAAGTAACTTGTACTATTAAATAGTTTTCTCTTGTGATAAAACTGCTTTATTTATTCCACTACATCATGTAAAATGAGAAATAACTGAAAACATACAAATTAAAGTATTTGTGTTTTTCTATTCGAACGAACTGAAGATCACCCTAAAAACTTACCAGACAATACTAGTATGTTCTAATTATAGATGGTAGTAATAACACTTTTTATGAAAAACAGAGCTCGTTTTATAAAAGTAGTCTCATCTTTTTCATATATACAAAGTGCTAGGGTATTACAATAAAAATAATTATAAAATCAACACATGATTTTTAGGAGGAAATATATAAAATGGCAGTATTTAAAGTATTTTATCAACATAATAAAGAAGAAGTAATCGTACGTGAACACACACAAACTATTTATGTTGAAGCACAAACTGAAGAACAAGTTAGAAGATATTTGAAGGATCGTAATTTTAATATTGAATTTATTACTAAATTAGAGGGCGCACATTTAGAATATGAAAAACAATCTGATCACTTCAACGTGGAGCAAGCTGAATAATGAAACAAATCCACAAAAATGAAGTTGCGGTATACGCACTTGGTGGTTTAGGTGAAATCGGTAAAAATACCTACGCTGTTGAGTATCAGGATGAAATCGTTATTATTGATGCAGGTATTAAATTTCCTGACGATAATTTATTAGGTATCGATTATGTTATTCCTGATATCACATACCTAGAACAAAACCAAGATAAAATTGTAGGTCTGTTTATTACTCACGGACATGAAGACCATATAGGTGGTGTGCCCTACCTATTAAAGCAAATTAATGTACCTATATATGGCGGTCCATTAGCTTTAGGTTTGATTAGAAACAAATTAGAAGAACATCATTTATTAAGAACTACAGAATTAATTGAAATTGATGAAAGTAGCGTTATTAAATCGAAGCATTTTGAAGTATCTTTCTATCTAACAACACACAGTATTCCAGAAGCCTATGGTGTTATCGTAAATACACCAGAAGGTAATATTGTGCATACTGGAGATTTCAAATTTGACTTCACACCAGTTGGAGAACCAGCAAACATTGCAAAAATGGCAAAGCTTGGTGAAGAAGGCGTACTTTGTTTACTTTCAGATTCAACAAATTCACTCGTTCCAGATTTCACTTTAAGTGAACGTGAAGTTGGACAAAATGTTGAAAAAATCTTCCGCAATTGCAGTGGACGTATTATTTTCGCGACATTTGCTTCAAACATTTACAGAGTTCAACAAGCTGTTGAAGCTGCAATTAAACATAATCGTAAAATCGTTACATTCGGTCGTTCAATGGAAAACAATATTAAAATTGGTATGGAATTAGGTTACATCAAAGCACCACCAGAAACATTTGTGGAACCTAACAAAATAAACACTGTTCCAAAACATGAATTATTAATTTTATGTACTGGTTCACAAGGTGAGCCAATGGCAGCTTTATCAAGAATTGCCAATGGTACACATAAACAAATCAAAATTATTCCAGAAGATACAGTCGTATTTAGCTCTTCACCTATTCCAGGAAATACAAAGAGTATTAATCGTACGATTAATTCCCTTTACCGTGCAGGTGCCGAGGTTATTCATAATAAAGTATCTAACATTCATACTTCTGGTCATGGTTCTAAAGGCGATCAACAATTAATGCTTCGCCTACTACGTCCTAAATTTTTCTTACCAATTCATGGTGAGTATCGTATGCTAAAAGCACACGGTCAATCAGGTATCGAATGTGGTGTTGATCCTGACAATGTCTTTATCTTTGATATTGGTGATGTTTTAGCATTAACACATGATTCAGCTAGAAAAGCCGGCAGAATTCCTTCTGGCAATGTTTTAGTTGATGGTAGTGGCATTGGTGATATTGGTAACGTCGTTATTCGTGATAGAAAGCTTTTATCTGAAGAAGGTTTAGTCATAGTAGTAGTAAGCATTGACTTTAAAACGAATAAACTTCTTTCAGGACCAGATATTATTTCACGAGGTTTCGTATATATGCGTGAATCTGGTCAATTGATTTATGATGCACAACGTAGAATCAAAACGGATGTAATTGGTAAGTTGAATCAGAATCAAGATATTCAATGGCACCAAATCAAATCTTCAATTATCGAAACATTACAACCCTATTTATTTGAAAAAACTGCACGTAAACCAATGATATTACCAGTTATCATGAAAGTGAATGAAGATAATAATCAAACATCCACTAAAAAACCAAGTAACAAAAATACGAAACCGAAGAAAAACAACACAAAATCACCATCAAAAAATCAACAAAATGTAGAAAAATCAAGTAATAAAAATGGCTCAAATAAAGCCAATCAATCCGTTGAAAAACCAAATCAATCGAATCAAAACCAAAATTCAGAATCTTAAAAAAGTACGGGAATGGACTTAAATCTTCATTGTCACAGTAAGCGGCCTAATCCTCATTAAGGATTAGGCTGCTTTATATTTACTCATTTTATTATTCAACACAACTGTAAAAACAAGCATTAATACAACTTATAATATACGAACAGCATTTATGCTATGATATATTAGCTGTGATGTGACATTAATTTAAAGAGAAGTATTTGATTTACAAAGATAAGTTATATCCTTATCGTATTAATTATTTGGGCCATTTTAACATCTATTGTCATACCATATGTAATTTATCAGTTGTTATTTCTTCTCTACTACCTTTAATAATCATAATTATATAAAATTGAGTATATGAATCACTTTATGTATATAGGAGGATTATCATGTCGAAAACTTTGAGTCTGAATTTAGTCATCTTAATTATGCTCATCATTCTGATACTAGCGATGATTACTAATTTATTTGGTGCATTTTCTATATATTTAATAATAGTTCTTCCAATACTGATGTTAACCATTGGGTTATATGTTTTAATTACTAATGTAAAAAAGTACAATAGTAACAATAACTTTAACAACAAATTGTGATTAACAAAATAAGATAGTATCTCGCTAATTTACCACCTTTCATAAATGCAAAAAAACGTCAATTTCTATACTATCTCAATAGAAATTGACGTTTATTTTTAATCAAAATTATTAATATTACTGCCTCATTTTTAAATAAGTTATCTTACTACTTTTTTCTCAAAACGATTTAAATCATTATCGTGTCCAATCATGATTAAAATATCTCCTATTTCAATACTAATATTAGGATCTGGAGATACTAAAATGTCTCTACCTCTTTTAATCGCTATGATACTTATTCCAAATTGCGCACGAATATCTAATTGAATTATAGTTTGACCAGCCATTTTTTCACTCGCTTTAATTTCTACTATAGAATGCTCATCTGCAAGTTCTAAATAATCAAGAACACTGGCACTCGCTACATTATGTGCGATTCTTCTCCCCATATCTCTTTCTGGGTGTACTACCGTATCAGCACCAATTTTATTTAAAATTTTAGCGTGATAATCATTTTGAGCCTTGGCTGTAACTTTTTTCACACCTAATTCTTTTAAGATTAATGTTGTTAAGGTACTCGATTGAATATTTTCACCAATTGCAACGATCACATGATCAAAATTTCTCATGCCCAGACTCTTCATAACTGCCTCGTCTGTAGTGTCAGCAACTACAGCATGTGTTGCAATATCACTATATTCATTCACACGTGCTTCATTCATATCAATTGCCATTACATCCATATCAAGCGCATTTAATTCTCTTACAATACTACCGCCAAATCGGCCTAAACCAATTACAACATACTCTTTATCCATGTGTGTCCTCCAATTTAAAAATCGTGGCATGACCATTCTAAACAACACCACATAAGTATTATTTAGAACAATCATAACCACATTTGAAAATCTTCTATTTTTTGCCTTCCACATATTTTTTGTCGAAAACAAATAATCTTAATATTAATATTAACGATGGAATCAGTAAAAGTAAACCTAAAATAAAGGCAATGATTAACGCAATTGCCATACTACTATTTACTACGTGTTCATTTATACGAATGAACGGATAAAGTAAATATGGTAATTTACTTGCACCATATCCGAAAAATGCAAATCCCATTTGTAAAATGACTAATATAAATGCGTAACCATGTCCTTTTTTCATTAATGTTAAGACCATTGCACCAATAAAACAAATAAAGCTTAACAAGAATATCCACCAATAATTAGATACTGCATTGATGAAGTGTGCTTCATTTTGTAAACGCAATGATAAAAATACAAATAATGAAATTGCTATCATTGGTGGGCCCCAAATTAAGAACCAATATCTTAATAAGTTATACGCTGGTTTATCTTTTGCTTTCGAAGCATAATATGTTAAGAACCCTGAAGATATATACAGAACTGAGATAATCGCTAAGAATACGACTGACCAAGAGTATGGACTTAATAATAACTCTGTCCAATTTAAATCCAAATTATTTTCTGTTCCAGTGATATATCCACCTTCTGAAATCGTTAATGTCGTAGCAAGTGATGCTGGTATTAATAAACCAGCGATACCATACATTGCTAACCAAACTAATTTACTATCTGGGCCATAATTTTCAAAGGCATAAAATGCACCTCTAATAGACAGTAATATTAAAGCGATAGAGGCTGGCAATAGTAACACTGTTCCAAAATACATTGCAGTGTCAGGGAAAAAACCTACCATACCAACAAAGAAGAATACAAAGAAAACATTTGTCACTTCCCAAACTGGGTTTAAATAACGTGCTATTAAATGATTTATTTTCTTATCCTGCTTTGTAATTTTGGCATGTAATGTAAAGAAACCTGCACCAAAATCTATGGATGCAATAATGATGTAACAGAATAAGAAAATCCAAAGTACGGAAATGCCAATATATGCGAATATCATTATGCATCACCTCTTTCTGAAGCTAGTGCTTCAACTTCTTTATAAGCTGGTTTCTCTTTAAACATACGAATTAATACATAAGCAGAGGTAACTATTAACACAAGGTATAACAAGCCGAATAGAATTGTAACTAGGGTTAATCCTCCTGCTTGTGTCGCAGCATCTGCTACTTTAAGATAACCACGAACAATCCATGGCTGACGACCTTGCTCTGTTAAGAACCAACCAAACTCGATTGCTAGCATAGCCGCTGGACCAGTCAATAGTGCACCATATAACATAGGTTTTGAATGTGTAAATTTCCGCAGTTTTTTAAATATAAGTGTAAGTACATATGCACCGGAAACGACTAAACAAAATACCCCCATCGAAACCATGAGATCAAAGTAATAATGTACAATCATTGGTGGTTGTAAATCTTTTGGAAATTCATCCAGACCTTTAACTTCTGTATTAGTATTATTATCAGCTAAAAAGCTAAGGAGACCAGGAATTTTAATTGCGCCATTTACTTCTTGCGTTTTTTCATCTAAGGAACCAAATAAAACTAAATCTGCATGTGATTCCGTATCAAAGTGCCATTCATAAGCTGCTAATTTCTCTGGTTGCTCTTGATGTAAGAACTTAGCAGATAAGTCACCTGCTAACATAGATCCTAATGTAAAAACAACACCTAAGATCATAGTTAGTTTTAGTGCTTTTTTATGATATTCTGTATCTTTTTTAAATTTATTTTTGAGTAATTTGAAAGCAGCGATAGCCGCTAATACAAACGCCATTGTCATAAGTGCAGTTGCAACCACATGGAATGATCTAATTAAAAACGAATCATTAAACATTGCTGCTAATGGTTCTACATTAACCATTTTGCCATTTTTCATTTCAAAACCAGCAGGTGTATTCATAAATGAGTTAACGGCAGTAATAAAGAACGCCGAGAATGATCCACCAAGGATAACTGGTATACTAATTAAAAAGTGTGTCCATTTTCCTTTAAAACGATCCCATGTATATAGATATATACTCAAGAATATCGCTTCAAAGAAGAAAGCAAATGTTTCCATAAATAATGGTAATGCTATAACATGTCCACCCATTTGCATAAATGTTGGCCATAGTAATGACAACTGTAGACCTATAATTGTACCTGTCACGACACCTACAGCTACTGTTATCGTATAACCTTTGGACCATCTTTTGGCTAATGTTGTGTATAGTGGATTATTTTTCTTAATACCAATAAATTCGGCAATAGCGAACATGACTGGCATCCCCACACCAATTGTTGCAAAAATTATATGCACTGCGAGTGTCATCGCAGTTAAAAACCGTGCTAATTCAACTGAATCCATAATATCACCTTTTTTATTTATTTGTGACAAAAATCACAACGTCTTTCCATTATAAACCGGTGTACATATTTTTTAAATTTATTTCTCTCAAAATAAAGTGACAAATTAATGTCTAATTTCATACAATTTAAAAGACTTGAAATATATTTTAAAGTCTCTTATATTATAGTAAATTGAATAAAGAAAGGATAAACCGATTATGAACGAGATTATCATATACACACAAAATGATTGTCCACCTTGTACTTTCATCAAAAACTACTTAGCTGACAATGATGTCGCATATCGTGAAAAAAATATCAGTAATACACAATATAGAAATGAAATGATTGATTATGATGCATTTGCAACACCTTTTATTTTATTAAATGGTGAACCAATGCACCAAATTGACATGGATAAAATAAATAGCACATTAAATATTAAATAAGCGATGCATTCTTAAAGTTAACAATTTAATTATGTTGTAAAGTTAATTAAGTGCTAATTATAAAGTAACGTATTTTGTAACTTTTTACAAAATTAAAAATTAATCATTCGTGTTTCTTTAGCCATTTCTAAATAAAATTTATTAATATTAAACACTCTATGCAAACCCTCCAGCCTTTAAATTCACTTTCCAAACATAAAAAACGCCAATTTCTATTTAATTACAATAGAAATCGGCGTTTTTAGTTAATCTCAGATGTTTATATCCAAGACATATCTTTATTTTTTAATAAGTACTCATTTTATTTAGCGTATTGATTTACTAAATCTTGAACTTCTTCAGAAGTAGCACAATCAATTGCTCTTTGAGCTAATTCTTCCATTTCATTTTGACTTAAACCTTTGATTTGACGACGTGCTTTAAGTACTGAGGTAGCACTCATTGAGAACTCATCTAATCCTAAGCCTAATAACAATGGAATTGCAACTTCATCGCCAGCCATTTCTCCACACATACCAGTCCATTTACCTTCTTTATGAGAAGCTTCTATTACTTGTTTTACTAAACGTAATATTGAAGGATTATATGGTTGATACAAGTAAGAAACACGTTCTGACATTCTATCAGCAGCCATTGTATATTGAATTAAATCATTCGTTCCTATACTGAAGAAATCAACTTCTTTAGCAAATACATCTGCTAAAGCAGCAGTAGAAGGAATTTCTACCATAATACCAAGTTCGATATCATCAGAAACTTCAATGCCTTCATTTGTTAAGTTATCTTTTTCTTCAAGTAACAATGCTTTAGCATCACGGAACTCTTGGATTGTAGCTACCATAGGGAACATGATATTCAATTTACCAAAAGCAGATGCACGTAATAATGCACGCAACTGCGGTCTGAAAATATCAGGTTGATCTAAGCATAAACGGATAGCGCGGTAACCTAAGAAAGGATTCATTTCTTCAGGTAAATTCAGATAAGGTAGTTCTTTATCTCCACCAATATCTAAAGTACGTACAACAACGCGTTTATCTTCCATCGTTTCTAATACTTTTTTATAAGCTTCGAACTGCTCATCTTCAGTTGGCATTTCGTCTCTACCCATATATAAAAATTCAGTACGGTATAATCCAATGCCCTCTGCACCATTTTCAATTACACCTTTTAAATCATTCGGTGTACCGATATTGGCAGCAAGTTCAGCGTGTCTACCATCAATTGTAGTTGTCTCTTCATCGCGTAATTTTTGTAATTCTTGCTTGTCTTCAAAGAAACGTTCACGCTTGTTTTGATAAGCAATGACTTCATCTTCAGTAGGATCAATGATGACTTCACCTGTTAAACCGTCAACAATAATCATGTCACCTTGTTTAACTTCTTGAGTAATAGATTTAGTACCTACAACTGCAGCAATTTCTAATGAGCGACTCATAATTGCTGAATGTGAAGTTCTACCACCTATATTAGTTACAAATCCTTGTACAAATTCTTTATTTAATTGAGCAGTATCTGAAGGTGTTAAATCGTTACCGATTATAACAACGCTTTCATCAATCATACTAGGATTTGGTAATTCTACACCTAAAATATGTGCTAACACACGTTTTGAAACATCGCGGATATCAGCAGCACGTTCTTTCATATATTCATTATCCATTGATTCAAAAATAGTAATGAATTGTCCAGTTACATCAGATAATGCAGTTGGTGCGTTAACTTGTTCATTCTTAATTTTTTCTTCGATTGGTTGAATTAATTCAGGATCATCTAAAACAAGTAAATGCGCATCAAAAATTGCTGCTTTATCAGCACCTAAATTTTGTTCAGCATTATTTCTAATTTTAGTTAATTCAACTTTGGATGTTTGAATAGCATTATTGAACTTTGCAATCTCAGCATCTACATCTGACACTTTTTCGCTATCAAATGATAAATCTGGTTCAACTAATAAGTATGCTTTAGCTATAGCTACACCGTCAGATGCAGCTATACCATTTATATAATTAGACATAATTATTTAGTTAATCCTTCTTTAGATAAAATGTCAGTGATTGCTTCAATTGCATCTTTTTCATCGCTACCATCAGCGTAGATTGTAATTTCAGCATCTTTACCTACACCTAAACTCATAACACCCATGATTGATTTCAAGTTAACTTTTTTACCATTATATTCTAATTGAATATCTGAGTCGAATTTTGAAGCTGTTTGAACAAGCATTGTCGCTGGACGAGCGTGGATACCTGTTTCGTCAATAATTACATATGATTTTTGTTCCATAATATGATATCTCCTTCGTATAGTTAGAATCGTTAGTTTATTATAAAACCTAGCATAGTTTTATATAATAACATTACCAAATTATTATTATAAATTCAATTCGTTGCACCCACGACATGACAATATTCAGAGAATTTTAGCTAATTTGTGAAAACGCTATAGTTTTAAACAAGTTCTTTCACAACTTTTTCACATTTTTGAATATGTTCATCTCCAATTTTTTTCATAAAGTAATAACTAATTGATGCTGAAATAGCCTGCCCCACAACCGGGAACCATTTCGTTTGTTTCGCAGCTACACGTTTTGCAACATCTCTAACGACAACTTTTAATATCGCATTCGATATTTTTTTACCGATAAATTGACTACCTTGAATCGCCGCGGCAGCTAAGACACGCTCTTTCATATCGTCGCCCATGTTATTCACTTGTTTATGATCTAAGCCATAAATTTTATTAACATCTTCAATAATATCTCTCATCAATTTAATATCGACACCAAAATCTAAACCAGGTATTGGCACAATACTGATACTTGATGATAAAACAGATTTTTTTCTAACTAGTGCCTGTGCACGTTTACGTCGTTCTTCAATTTCTATATTTGTGGTAGGTATATTACTTTTTTGTTTGATATCTTCAATTTTTAATACTTTATTACCAACTTTTTGTGTAACATTATTTGTGATTTTATTTTTAAAACCCATTTTATTCACTCCTTAGTAAATTACTTCGTATTAAAAAGAATACCCTTTTTTCATAATTTTACTTTATTTTTACAAAAACAGCCTTTAAATATTTAGAAGGTTTATAGTGTGGATGTGTTTTGAAATCTTTTGGCAAGCCCATTACCTCTACAATTTCATAATCTACTTCTTCTTCTGTTAATGTTTGATTGATTACATTTTTGAATGATTTCAAAGAAAACGTACTATTATTTGTGCATAACAGTAATGTACCGTCAGGCCCTAATATTTCAAGTGCACCTTTAATTAATTTATCGTAATCTTTTAATACCGAAAAAGTTTTTTTCTTGTTTCTAGCAAAACTTGGTGGATCAATAACAATCGTATCGTAAAACAAGTCATGACGACGCGCATAATTAAAATAATCAAAAGTGTCCATTACATAAATATATTGTGACTTAGGATCAATACCATTCAAGCCAAAATTTTCTTCTGTAAGTGCACGTGATCGGTTTGCTAAATCTACGCTTGTTGTCATTGTTGCGTTTTCGGCAGCTATAACAGAAAATGCACCCGTATAACTAAATACATTTAATATTTCTTTATCTTCAGCATAATGATCTTTTAATTTTTTTCGTACTTCTTTTTGATCTAAAAATATGCCTGTCATAGGTCCATCATTTAAATCTACATTATAGAATGTGAAATTTTCTTCAATAATAATTGGAAACTCAGGTGCTTCACCATCAACAAATCCACCTTGAATTTCTGCGTCTTTAAATCTCATTTTTTCAAATATAGACGTATATTCGAATACATTTTCTAACGCTGATAACACATTATAACGGAATTTATAAATGCCTTTTGAATACCATTGGATTAAGAAATGACCATCATAGTTATCTATGGTTAAACCACCTATACCATCGCCTTCACCATTAAAAACACGAAAAGCATTCGTCCCATCAATATTATAGAAATATTCACGTTCAGCTTTGGCATTTTTAAATAATGTTTCAAAAAATTGTGTGTTAATGACTTCATCTTTGTCATAGCTCAATACCCAGCCAACGCCTTTATGCTGTCTACCAACATAAGCAGTAGCTATATATTGATCTCTATCGTTCATTAAATAAAATAGGTCTCCCTCTTTTAAATGATCGTGTGCATAAATATTTTCTTCATCTACTAATGGGTATTCATTTAAATATTTCGTTTCTTTTCCTCTATTTAACGTGGCAATTTTCATAAATTTATGTCAGCCTTTCTACTTTTATTTATATTTATTATTTACTTATTCATTTTATCATCTCATTAACATCGTAACATCAATTATCTACAATTCACCAAAATATTATATCTGAAACTTCATAAGTATTTTTATAGAAATTTAATTTTTCAATAAAGATTGGGTCGCCTCACCTTATCAAATATAGTGAATGACATCAGCCGATGCTCATGAATAAGTGCGACTAATCCACATAAAATGTGAAAGAAATTCTATTTAGAAGTTATGTTTCACCTTTACTTTCAAATAAAAAAAAGCCTGAGACAATGCCATGTCCCAGACTTCTTCCTTGTTTCTATTAAAGTAATTAATATTTAGTTGGTTCACGTAACTTCATAACAAATGCTACAAATATAGCCAATAGCATAATGATTAAAATTGGTGTGATAAAGATGGATAATAATAATCCGTGAACCATAATGTTCATAAACTCAGTCAGTAATTTAAAGAATAATAAACTAACCATAAACATTTGCAGATAATAGAACCTATCTTTTAAGAAATTCGTTAATGTTGTCAATATATAAATAATGATAATAATCATTAAAAAGAATAGCGTAATCCATTCTATCACATATTGTGTTTGGGAAATTTCCCAATTACCTGAAACAAAAAGTGAATTCCTATTGTTAAATTCAATTAAAGTAAAGAATAATAAGATGGCTCCACAGAACAACTCTACATATGCAGGTTTAATCCATTTAGGTTTTTTCATCCAATTTGGAATATCATCCTCTTGAATATCGATAATTTCTTTCCATTTAGCAATAAATTTATCTTTTTTATCTCTAGCTTTTTGAATATCAACACTTCTGCGCGTTTTACGTGTAAATTCTGTTGTTTTATCTTGTAGTGTCTTCCATGTTTCTTTCGTTTGATTTGTTACTGATCCTTTGTTAGTTCTTGATAATTCTGGTTCTTCTTCCCCAAGTTCTTGTTTTGTTAAAGGAAGTGATCTTCTTAAAAATAAGAAGTTCCAAATAGACATTTGTCCAAGTAACCACATGATAATAAAGAATGTGTTAACACTCAAAATATCAATAGGAATGATTTCATCGCTTTCAATTCTTCCGTATAAAACAATTTGCGTTATTAAGTAACTTATCCCATAACTGAAAATAATCCATAAATAATGATATTTTCTATGTTCTGTATTTAACTCGTCCTTATAAACGATATAACCAATATGAATTGCAAATGGTATTACGAAAATAATAGCAAAAAAGCTATAAACTTGAGTCATCAATATCAGTGTTATGATGAAAAAAAGAATACCAATAACTAAAAAGAATACTGAAATATCATAGTCATATCTTGTCGTTCTATATAAAGTAAAGCCAATCATAATGACACCAATACCAAATAAAGCAATAATGATGGCACTAATTATCGGGAAATTACCTATGTAATTACTCATTACTCTAATTATTTCACCAAAAAATGCATTTATAAAATCCCATACATTATGAATGTGCAAATCAATTTTACCTTTACCATTTAATTTATTAATTAATGGTAAATTAATTAAAATGATAAGACCTGTGAAAAGCGAAACGATGCCTATAACATAACTATATAATATCTCAGCGTGTTTCTTCAAAAAAGACATACCATTCACCTCAAAAGTTATTATATATGAACATTTAGTTCTTGTCTTTAATTATCTAATAAATAAGTCCATAGTATGATATAAAATGACTTATAGTCAAATTTCCACTTACAATTCATGTTTAAACAATTTTATAAATTTAACTTATTAAGTACATTATCGATGCATTATTTAGATTATCCATTAATTAACATTAATCTCATATCAAACTATTGTAATTATATTGAAGTGTTTATATTTTATTCGATTGTGGTACATACTAAATATAGATAATCTTAACTATGAAGGAGTGCTTTAATTATGAGTAAAGAAGAATTAAATAAAGAAGCAGCTGAAAAAGCTAAAAAAGCAGAGGATAAATTAAAAGAAGAAAAAGAATCTGCAAAAGATAACACTGAAGAAACTAAACAAAATATTCAAGATACTTTAGACTAGTATAGATACTTGGTATTAATAGTAATTCAATATAAATGTAAATCCGATATGGGAGTGCGACATCAAATCTTATCAAAATGAGGTTTGTGTCCACTCCTATTTTTAAGGGTTTTATAACATGATTACGTGTAATAAACTTAAATAACGACGTTTGTCCTTAAAATAATCACTCTATTAACCAACAATTTCTAGCATAACCTTGACATAAACGACGAAAAGTCATACATTATAATTAAATTTAAATAAATCATTCGCACTAGGGGTGTTTTGTGACTGAGATGAGGTATACCCTCAAACCCTTTGAACCTGATCTAGATTAAACTAGCGTAGGAAAGTGTATTGCGATATCACTGTGTAACTTTGGTATCCGTATGCCTATATAAAAACGCGCAACTTTCTAGAAGGTTGTGCGTATTTTATATTAGGAGGAACAATGATGTCAAAAGGTTTAAAACTATCCGAAATACTTGTAACTGTGCTTATCGCAGTTGTTTTCGCCATTATTTATAATGTTTGGAATTTTGTCTATAAAGCTGTACAGGTAACTGGACTTCATTTTGAAGAACTCACTTATGGTGCCTGGTTTATGGCAGCAGTCGTAGCTTATCTCATAATTCCAAAAGCCGGTATTGCTGTGCTTGCAGAATTTGCTGCAGGTGCTGGTGAAACAATTGTAATGGGTCGTTTTGATATTGCAACGATGGTCTATGCATTATTACAAGGTTTAGCTTGCGAAATTATATTTGCTATTTTTCGATATAAATCACGTTCAGCAATGGTTGCGATGCTAGCAGGATTTTTAGCTTCAGTTGCAACACTACCTTTAGATTTTGCCTATGGTTATCTAGGAGAAGTCGCGGGTTGGAATCTTGCTTTATACATCATATTTAGATTAATTAGCGGTATTATCGTTGCCGGTCTCTTATCTTATTATATTGTTAAAGCACTTGACCAAACTGGTGTAACAAAATTATTCAGACCAGCAACCCAGAGTGATTATGACAATCTATAAGGAGTAATAATGTTGATAGCTACTAAAAATTTACGCTTGAAATATCCGAATGGTCAAAAAAAATTATTCGACAATTTGTCTATTCAAATAAAAGATAAAGAAAAAGTATTATTATTAGGTCCTTCTGGCTCAGGTAAAAGTACTTTATTAAACGTACTTAGTGGCATTGTGCCAAACTTGATAGATTTGCCGTTAAAATATGATGCATTAGAAGTCGATCCTTCAAGTGGTGTCATATTCCAAGATCCAGATACTCAATTTTGTATGCCTAAAGTTTATGAAGAACTTGCATTTGTACTAGAAAATCAACAAGTTCCTCGGGAAGAAATGGATCATCGTATTGAGGAAGCACTAATGACAGTTGGATTAAACGTGGACAAAAATCAATATATTAATGAATTAAGTGGCGGTATGAAACAAAAACTTGCGATTGCTGAGACAATTTTACAACAAGCAACGACACTATTTTTAGATGAACCTACCGCAATGTTAGATGTAGAGTCAACTGCTGATTTATGGCAAAAAATTCAATCGTTGTGGCGAGACCAAACTGTACTTATAGTAGAACACAAAGTCGAACATATATGGCAACATGTCGATCGTGTCGTTTTAATGAATTATGATGGTGCCATCATTGCAGATGCCCCACCTTCTCAAATTTTAAATGATTATGAAGCGCTATTAACTGAATATGGTGTTTGGCATCCAAAAGCTTGGCATTCTGCACCAAAAGCACTAAATTTTTCAGATTCTGATTCATCTCATTTTAATTTCCAAATTCAAGATGCAGTTATTAAACGTGGAAAGCAGCAACTCATTAACATTCCTAAGTTAAATGTCAATGCGGGAGAATGGATATCCATTACCGGGTCCAATGGTTCAGGTAAAACTTCACTGCTCGAATCAATGATGCAATTAATTAAATATGAAGGTCAGATGTACATCAATCATCATATTTACACTAAAATTAAATCTGCAGCAAAATCTATGTATCTTGTGTATCAAAATCCCGAATTACAATTTATAACAAATTCTGTATACGACGAAATTCATATACAAAACAAAAACAAATTTAATTCAACGGATGAAGCTAAACAGCAAACTGAATCATTATTAAAAACGCTTAACTTAACATCAGTACAAATGCAACACCCTTATGAATTATCTATGGGACAAAAGCGACGTTTAAGTGTTGCCATTGCTTTAAGTGCTTCTTCTGATTTAATTTTACTTGATGAACCTACATTTGGACTTGATAGTCACAATACATTTAACCTAATTAAGCTGTTTCAACAGAGAATTAAACAAGGACAAACCATTATCATGGTTACACATGACCCAGAAATTATTGCACGTTACCCAACTCGAAGACTACATCTCGAACATCACCACTTAATAGAAAAGACAGGTGATACATATGTTTGATATGTGGAAAAAACACCATTCCTTTATCGATGATGTAAATATCATTACTAAATTAGGGATTGCTGTTATATTATTCTTCTTTGTCATATTTGTTCATCAATTCGATTATATGTTTTATATTACGTGCTTAATGCTTGCCCTATTATTAATATTCAATGGCTTGCAATTTAAAATCACCTTAGTATTTATCACTTTTACAATAATTTTCAGTTTAGTGTCCGCATTATTCATGATTTTTTATGGTGATGGGACGCACTTACTATTCAAATTTGGGTTTATCCAAATAACAACTGAAAGTTTGTATCGTGGCTTACATTTAGCAATGCGTACAACAACGGTTTCATTTTTTGGAATCTTAATTGCTTTTACTTCACAAATCGTTCTTGTATTTTATAGTTTAATGCAACATTTAAAAGTAAAACCCAAAGTAGCATATGCCTTTATGGCGGCAATACGCATGGTGCCATTAATGTTTATGTCTTTTTTACAATTAAGAAAATCATTAAAAATACGTTATCAATTAATAAGTGCCCAAAATTATCGAGGTATAAAAAGAGTCAAGCACCTCATCATTCCGTTATTAAGTCAAAACATCAGGAAGGCACATCAGCTTTCAGTAGCAATGGAAAAAAAAGGCTTCAAAGATGGGCCTCGAACATATTATTATCATGCACCTTTCTCGTATAAAGATATTCTATTAATTATAGTTATGGGACTCATATTAATAAGTGCCTATTACTTATCACTATATTTTCCAATAACTGGAATCGACGATGTCCGTATAACAAGTATTTATTAAAAAAGTTCAACTAACTTTTCGAAATCATTTTTATCCAAAAAATAAAAGCGATGGAACAAAACCTAAACCAGTTTGTTCCATCGCTTTTTTTGCTATTTTTGTTTTATCGCTTTGTCACTGATGTCAGAACGATAAAATAATGCATTACTTTGAATTTGGTCAACCGCTTCATAAGCATTAGCTTTAGCTTCACTAATGTCGCTACCTTCGCCTAAAGCGAGAATAACACGACCTCCTGAAGTTACGTAATGTTGATCAACTTTATTTAAACCACTTACAAAGTATCTTCCATCTAATGTAAACCCTGAAACGACCTCACCTTTATTATAAGTACCTGGATAGCCTTTAGACGCAAGCATAACCCCTACAACCGCATCTTTTTTCCACTTAAATTGAATCGGTTGCTTCGCCTCTAAATCTAAAATGTGTTGCATCAAATCACTTTCCATTCGAGTCAACAACACTTGCGCTTCTGGATCTCCAAACCTTGCATTAAACTCAATCACCTTAGGACCCTCTTTTGTTATAATTGCGCCTATATATAGCACACCAAAAAATGAATAGCCCTCTTTCGCCATTGCTTGTGCAATTGGCTGAGCAATTTCTTTATTTGTACGTTCTATCATACCCTTATCAATATGAGGTACCGGACAGTATGCTCCCATACCACCAGTATTAGGACCTTCATCATTGTCAAACGCACGTTTATGATCTTGCGCAATACAATCAAATGGCACAGCATAATCTTGATTAACAAATGTCATAAGTGAAAATTCCTCACCTTCAAGAAATTGTTCAAATACAACTGTGCCTTTTTCTTCAGAATATAAAATATCTATTCCTTCACGTGCTTCATCGATATTATTAGCAATAATAACACCTTTACCTGCGGCTAATCCATCTTTTTTCAGTACAATTGGAAATTCACATGTGTCAATATAGGCTAATGCATCTGTTTTGTTATTTGTTTCTTTGTAAGCTGCAGTTGGAATGTCATACTTTTCCATGAGTTGTTTTGCAAATAATTTTGAACCTTCAATTTGTGCTGCAGCTTGATTTGGACCAAATACTTTTATATTTTCTGTTTGCAATTTATCGGTTAATCCTTCGGTTAATGGCTGTTCAGGTCCAATAATTACCCATGAAACATTCTGTGTCTTAGCAAAATCTACAATTTTTTCATGATTCGCTTCATCTATATCTTTATGTACTGTCGCTATATTTTTCATAGCGTCATTGCCTGGTATCACATGAATTTCATTAATAAGTGGAGACTGTTTTAATTTAAATGCTAATACATGCTCTCTACCACCTGCACCAATTACGAGTACTTTCATAAGCTACATTTCCTCCAATATTAATTAATGTTTAAAATGTCTTACGCCTGTTGTAACCATTGCAATACCATGTTTATTTGCCATATCAATAGATTCTTGATCTTTGATAGAACCACCTGGTTGAATAATTGCTTTAATACCAGAATTTGCAGCTAATTCTACCGTGTCATCCATAGGGAAGAAACCATCTGAAACCATAGCAACGTCATCGTTTATTTCAATCGCTCTTTCAATTGCAATTTGAGCAGAACCTACTCTATTCATTTGACCTGCACCAATACCCACTGTTTGTTTTGCATTACTTAAGATAACAGCATTACTTTTAACTGATGCAACAACTTTCCATCCAAGAAGCATAGCATCCCATTGCGCTTCTGTTGGCTCAACTTCTGTAACGACTGTCATGTCTTCTCTATTTAATTTGACATTATCTTTATCTTGTACAAGATAACCTCCTGATACAGAGACAAGTTCTTGTTCACTATTATCAATTGTCATATCAATCTCTAAAAGCCTAATATTTTTCTTTTTACCTAACACTTCTAGAGCTTCTTGTGTAAATTTTGGTGCAATAACAACTTCTAAAAAGATACCATGCAATACTTCTGCCAATGATTTTTCTACAGTTCTATTCAAAGCAACAATACCACCAAAAATAGACTGATTATCTGCATCGAAAGCATGTTTATATGCCTCATCAATTGTTTCAGCAACGCCCACGCCACATGGATTCATATGCTTAACAGCAACAGCAGCAGGTTGTTCAAATTGTTTCACCAATGATAACGCTGCATCCGCATCTTTGATATTGTTATAGCTTAATTGCTTGCCATGTAATTGTTTGGCACCTGCTAAAGTATGTTTGGCATCAGATGTTCTAACAAAATAAGCTGATTGTTGTGGATTTTCACCATAACGTAAACTTTCCTTATTATCTTTAAAATAGTCTACAATCGCTACGTCATATTCATTTGTATGTTCAAATACTTTAATCATAAGTGATTTGCGATAAGCTTCATCTAATGTGCCATTTTTCAATTTATCAATCACTTCATTATAATCAGCAGGATGTACAACGGTGATAACATGTTTGAAGTTCTTTGCTGCAGCACGCAGCATCGTTGGTCCACCAATATCAATGTTTTCAATTGCATCTTCTTCTGTCACATTAGGGTTTGCAACCGTTTCTTTAAATGGATATAAATTGACAACTACCATATCTATTAAATCAATACCTTGTGCTTGCAGTTGTTCTAAATGTTCAGGTTTATCTCTATCAGCTAAAATACCGCCGTGTACAGATGGATGTAATGTTTTAACTCTGCCATCCATAATTTCTTCAAACTCTGTCAACTCTGAAATCGACTTCACAGGTAACCCGGCATTGGCTAATTCACGCATTGTTCCGCCCGTTGAATATAATTCATAATTTTGCTCTATTAATGATTGACCAAAGGTTACAATACCTGCTTTATTAGACACACTTAATATTGCTTTCTTCATTTAAATTAGCACCTCTTATTGAATGATTTTTGATATGACTTCTGGATATAATTCATGCTCTATTGCTTTAATTCTTTCTTCAAGATCAGATTTATTATCGTCCGGATAAATATCACATTGACGTTGTTCAATAATTTCTCCCGTATCCATACCACTGTCAACATAATGTACTGTTGAACCAGTTATTGTATCGCCACTTGCTAGCGCTTGTCCTATAGCATCTTTCCCTTTATATTTTGGTAATAATGAAGGGTGAATATTTAAAATGCGTTTATCATAAGCTCTTAAAATATTTTCACCTATTAATTTCATATAGCCAGCTAGAACAATCCACTCTACTTTTTCAGACGTTAACCATTCTATAATTTTACGTTCATAATCCGCTTTAGAATCAAAATTTTTCAATTCATTAATATGAACATCTAAATGATATTTGCGCGCGCGTTCAATACAATATGCATTTACTTGATCTGTATAAAGTGAGGTTACTTCAATATTTGGTAGTTCCCCTTGTTTGATTTTAGACATAATACTTTCAAAATTACTTCCAGAACCAGAAGCAAATATAGCTATTTTGGTCAATTTTATACCCCCGTTAATTGGATTGGTTCGTTGCCTTTAACAGTTTCACCAATTTTATATGCCCTGATATTTTGACCTTTAAGTATTTCTAATGTTGATTCAACTTGGTTTTTATCAACGACTAAAGTAAAGCCAATACCCATGTTAAAAATGTTATACATTTCATCAGTTGAGATGTTTCCTTGTTCCTGTAACCAATCAAATATAGCTGGCGTAGGAAATTGCGTGACATCAATCTTGGCTGTTATCCCCTCAGGTAAGGCTCTAGGTATATTTTCATAAAAACCGCCCCCTGTAATATGGGTCATGGCATATATCTTAATAGATGATTTAACAGCTAACACGGGTTTTACATATAAACGTGTGGGTTTCAAAAAAGCATCTAAAAATGTCTGTTCTTGATTGAATGGTTCACTTAATTTAATACCTGATTGTTGTATTAATTTTCTAACTAAACTATAACCATTGGAATGTATGCCACTAGATTCAAGACCTATAATTGCTTGTCCAGGTTCAACAGATGAGCCATCAATATAGTCATCCTTTTCTACTGCACCTACTGCGAAGCCTGCTAAATCATATTCACCCTCGTGATACATTTCTCCCATTTCAGCTGTTTCTCCACCGATTAAAGCTGTATTGGTCTCTTCACAGCCATCACTTACCCCTTTGACAATTTGCTCAATGACTTCAGGAACGACTTTATTAGTTGCAATATAATCTAAAAAGTAAAGTGGTTCTGCACCTGTAGTTAAAATATCATTGACACACATTGCGACAACATCTATACCAATCGTGTCATGTTTATCGTTATCGATGGCTAATTTTAATTTTGTACCTACACCATCTGTACCTGATACAAGTAAAGGTGCTTTCATATTCAACTGTGACAAATCAAACGTAGCACCAAAGCCACCCAATCCACCAAGTACTTCTTTGCGCATTGTTCTTTGGACATGACTTGTCATTCGTTCTACCGCTTCGTACCCTGCATTAATATCGACGCCTGCTTGTTGATATGCTTTAGACATTTAAATTACCCTCTCTATCAAAGTATTGTTGATGATTTGCTAAGTACGCTTTTTGACGTTCACTTAAATGCGCTACATAATCTTGCTCATAATCATATAAACCTGCAGGATAATCACCTGTGAAACTTTCAACACAAAGTCCACTATAAGGCGCATCGCAATCAAGTCCAATAGAATCAATTAGACCTTCGACTGTTAAATAAGCCAGTGAATCTGCTCCAATATAATCACTAATCTCCTCGGGCGATTTATTTGATGAAATAAGCTCTGCCGTTGTTGAAACATCTATGCCATAAAAACTTGGAAACATAAACTCAGGAGAAGCAATGCGTACATGAACTTCCTTAGCGCCTGCGTCTTTCAACATTTGTACTATACGTTTACTCGTAGTACCTCTGACAATCGAATCATCTACTAAGACAATATTTTTATCATAGACAATATCTTTTACAGCAGATAATTTTACGCGGACGCCTTGTTCACGTAATTCTTGTGTCGGTTGAATAAATGTTCTTGCAACATATTGATTTTTAACAAGACCCATTTCATACGGCAGTCCACTCTCTTCGGCATAACCAGATGCTGCTGAAAGTGAAGAATTAGGTACACCAATAACCATGTCCGCACTTGATGCTGGACTTTCTTTCGCTAATTGCTTACCAGACTGTTTTCTAACAGCATGTACGTTTTTACCGGCAATGGTTGAATCAGGTCTAGCAAAGTAAATATACTCCATAGCTGAAATAGCCGTCGTTGTATGACGCGTATAAGATTCGACTCTGATCCCATCATCATTGATGACTACATATTCTCCAGCATGAATATCTCTTACAAATTCAGCACCTAGGACATCGATTGCACATGTTTCACTTGCAATAATATATGAACCATTTTTCATTTTACCAACAGCTAATGGTCGAATCGCATTAGGGTCAACTGCACCATATAAAGCGTCTTTAGTTAGTACCGCAAAAGTAAATCCGCCTTTTATTTTTCTTAAACTTTCTTGAAAAGCACCTTCAAATGTAGGTGCTTTACTTCTTCGTATCAAGTGCATGATAACTTCAGTATCTGAAGAAGAGTGAAAAATAGAGCCTTGATGTTCTAAAGATTTTTTTAGACTTTGCGCATTGATAAGATTACCATTATGACAAACTGCAACACTCATATCATAAAAATGATATAAAAACGGTTGAATATTCTCTATACCTTTATTCCCAGATGTTGCGTATCTCACATGCCCAATTGCATGTTGATATGTTTTAAATGATTCCATTTGTGTATCTGATATCGCATCTGTCAATAAACCTAAACCACGTTCACCTTTAAGCACTTCACCATTTGAACAAACGATTCCAGCACCTTCTTGACCACGATGTTGCAAACTGTGTAGTCCCATATAGGTTAATTGAGCAGATTCCGGATGATTCCATATGCCAAACACGCCACATTCTTCATTTAATCCGTTGCTGTCATACATTGAGGTATAGCTCCTTCCCATAAATCATTTAAATGTTTTACATCTCGCACAATTTCGCTCTGTTCATTTGTCACTTTAAATTGTTGATCATTAGTCACTTTACCAATCTCAACAGCATGATTGCAGTTTAATGATTGACCATTTTTTACGATTACAATATAACGTCCTTGTGTTTCACTAAACAGTTGCGCATTCGTAACACTTAGTTTCGCCTGTAAACCAAGTTGGTAATGTGCACTGATACGAGCTAAAGTAAGCAATAAGCCACCTTTACCTACTGTTTGCACATGTGAAGCTACCCCTTCTCGAATTGCTTGTTTTATCGATTCACCTTTACGAACTTCTTCCGATAAATCAATGGATTCAAATTCATGATTCACTTGACCATACAACAATTTCTCAATTTGACTACCACCGAAATCGTCATTTGTATCACCAACAACATATAATGTATCTCCTACAGAAGGATTAAAATGATTAAGATAACTTATGTCATCGATGAGACCAACCATACCTACTACAGGTGTTGGGAATATAGATGTTTCTCTCGTTTCGTTATATAAAGACACATTACCCGAAACGACAGGTGTGCTTAAAATCTCACATGCTTCTGCCATACCTTTTGTTGAATCTGCTAATTGTTGATATATTTCTTTCTTCTCAGGTGAGCCATAATTTAAACAATCCGTCATAGCTAAAGGCGTTGCACCTACAGAAATTAAATTTCTATACGCTTCGGCAACAACCATTTTTCCACCTTCATATGGATTGTTAAATACATAGCGGGCTTCTCCATCAATCGTTGACGCAATAGCTTTATCAGTTCCTTCAACGCGCACAACAGAGGCTTGTAATCCTGGCTTAACTATCGTATTAGCACCTACTTGTTGATCATATTGTTCGTATAAATAACGCTTCGAAGCTATAGTTGGGTGTTGTAATAATTGATCAAATACGGATTCAACATTTACACTGCTATAGTCATTTTTAGTTTCATTGTATTCTGGCGACGTACCTTCAAGTACATAAACTGGCGCTTCATCAGATAAAGGTTGAACTGGAATATCGGCAAATACTTCATCTTCATAAGTTAATACGAAACGATCCGTGTCAGTTACTTCTCCAATTACTGCACTGTCTAACTCATGTTTATCAAAGAGGTCTAAGAATTTTTGTTCTGTTCCCTTTTCTACAACAAGCAACATACGTTCTTGAGTTTCAGATAACATCATTTCATACGGTGAAATACCTTGTTCTCTTGTAGGGACTTGTTCTAAACGTAAATGTAAGCCACTACCACCTTTAGCTGCCATTTCTGAGGATGATGATGTTAGTCCTGCAGCCCCCATGTCTTGGATACCAACGAGTTCATCAAATGTGATGGCTTCTAGCGTGGCTTCCATTAATTTTTTACCTACAAATGGATCACCAATTTGAACAGATGGTCGTTTGCTTTCACTATCTTCACTTAATTCTTCAGAAGCAAAAGTCGCACCATGAATACCATCGCGGCCAGTTTTTAAACCAACATAAATAACAGAGTTTCCAACGCCTTTAGCCGTCCCTTTTTGAACCATGTCGTGATCAATTATGCCTACACACATCGCATTGACGAGTGGGTTGCCATCATATCGATCATCAAACTCTATTTCTCCAGCAGTTGTAGGAATTCCTATACAGTTACCATAGCCACCTATACCTGCAACAACGCCACGTAAAAGTCGACGGTTTTGTTTTTCTGTCAATTCACCAAACCTTAGACTATTCAATAAATTAATTGGACGTGCACCAATAGAAACAATATCTCTAATAATGCCTCCCACACCAGTAGCTGCGCCTTGGTATGGTTCAACTGCAGAAGGGTGATTGTGTGACTCAACCTTAAACACAACCGCTTGGTTATCACCAATATCAACAACGCCTGCGCCTTCTCCTGGGCCCATTAAAACATGTTCACCTGAAGTTGGAAATTGTGTTAAAAAGGGTTTGGAATGTTTATAAGAACAGTGTTCACTCCACATAACTGAGAAAATACCAATCTCCGTAAAGTTAGGTTCACGACCTAAAATATCACAAACCTTTGCGTATTCTTCATCACTTAATCCCATATCCTTGTACAGTTGTTCAATTTTAATATCTTCAGAACTTGGTTCAATAAATTTAGACATTTTGTTCCCTCCAACTATTTACCATTGCTTGAAATAATTTTACGCCGCTATCTGTACCAAGAATTGGTTCAATAGCACGTTCCGGATGAGGCATCATACCACACACATTGCCCTGTTCATTGATAATACCTGCGATATCATTAAAAGAACCATTCGGATTATTGACATATTTTAATATAATTTGATTATTTGCCTCTAAACGATCATACATATCTTGAGTACAATAATAATGACCTTCACCATGGGCAACAGGATAAACTACAGTTTCATCCTCATTATATAAATTTGTGAATGCCGTATTATGATTTACCACACGCAATGATTCATTTCGACTCACGAATAAATGAGAATCATTATGTAGTAAAGCACCTGGAAGTAAACCAATTTCAGTTAGAATTTGAAACCCATTACACACACCAAGTACCGGTTTACCTTCTTTCGCAAATTGTTTTACTGCTTCTGTAATTGGTGCAACACTTGCCATTGCCCCAGAACGTAAATAATCACCAAAAGAAAAACCACCTGGTATCAGTACACCATCAAAACCGTCCAACGATGTATTTCTATAATCTACATATTCTGCTTCTACATCTGATTTCAATGCAGCATTATACATGTCTCTGTCGCAATTTGATCCTGGAAATTTCAGCACTGCAAATTTCATTATGCCTTCTCTCCTTCTTCCAATACTTTATAACTATATTCTTCAATAACAGTATTAGCAAAAAGTTTTTCACTTAACGTAATTACAACATTATGAACTGCTTCGTCAGTTGCTTCATCAACAGTCATATAGAGTACTTTACCAACTCTGATATCATTGACTTGCTTATATCCTAAATCATGTACAGCTCGATTTAATGCTTGTCCTTGTGTATCTAATACTTGTGGTTGTAATGTAATATGCAATTCAATTGTTTTCATTGTTAGAGTGCCTCCAATTTATTTAAAAAAGTTTGATATGTCTCGATAATTGATCCTGTATCTTCTCGATAAACATCTTTATCAAAATTTGTATCACTTTGTTTATCCCAAATTCGACATGTATCTGGAGAAATTTCATCAGCCAATAAAATTTCACCTTCATTTGTGCGTCCGAATTCAATTTTAAAATCGACTAATCTTAAATTCATTTTGTCCATTAAGTTCACTAATACTTCATTAATTTCTGTTGCTGCTTCTTTTAATTTTTCAATTTCACCATCATCAGCAATTTGAAGTAGTTTAATATGGTCTTCAGTGATAAGGGGGTCGTTCAAATCATCATTCTTGTAGAAAAATTCAACTAATGGTGTTTCAAATGTATGTCCTTTTTCAAAACCTAGTCTTTTTGTAATTGAGCCTGCTGCAATATTTCTAACTACAACTTCTAAAGGAATGATTTCAACCGAATTAACTAATTGTTCCGTTTCAGATATTTGCTCAATAAAATGACTATTCAAGCCTTTAGCTTTCAAATAATTAAATATACGAGAGGTAATTTGGTTATTTAAGCGCCCTTTCCCTTCAATGAAGTCTTTTTTTGCACCATTTCCAGCTGTCACTTCATCTTTATATTCAACTCGTAATACATCAGACGTTCCTGTTGAAAAAATTCTTTTAGCCTTTCCTTCATATAACAAAGACATATATTTATCTCCCTTCAAATTGTTTAAGCAACTTTTGTTCAGTTTCATTTATATCATTAGTTAACACCGTTAAATGTCCCATCTTACGATTAAATTTACGTTCGTTTTTGCCATAGATATGGACATGCCATTCAGGGTGTTCTGCGAATTGATCTTCTAATAAATCTAAATCTCTGCCTAATAAGTTCATCATAATTGCCGGTATCAATAGTGTTACTTGTTGTGGTAATTGTTGTCCTGTTATCGCCTTAATATGTGTATCAAATTGAGAATATTCGCATGCTTCAATTGAATAATGTCCGGAATTATGTGGTCTAGGCGCAATTTCATTTACATATAATTGATTCTGTTGATCTATAAAAAATTCAACTGTAAATGTGCCTATAAAATGTATGGCTTTAATTATTTTATTTACTTCATTACGCGCTTCTTGCTCTTTATTATCTTGTACTCGCGCAGGCACGATTGTTTTAAATAGTATTTGATTTTGATGTTCATTTTCTTGTAGAGGGAAATATGTGATCTGATTGTTTGTACCGATGGTTACTGTCAAAGAAACTTCTTTACTTAAGTTTAGGTACTGTTCTGCTACACATTCTTGTGCTTGAATCAGTTGATGCGCTTCATCTAAATGAGTGGCGTCTTTAACAAGCACTTGACCTTTACCGTCATATCCACCGAAACGTGTTTTAACAATAAAAGGATATCCAATTGAATCAACCGCTTTAACTAGATCGTCATAGTCAGTTAATTGGAGGAACGGCGCTATATTACTGCCAGAATCTTGTAAAGTTTGTTTCTCCGTCAGGCGATCTTGAAGTAATTGAATCGCTTGATAGCCTTGAGGAATATTATATTTTGAAGCTAATGCTTGTAATTGATTAGCCGAGATATTTTCAAATTCGTACGTTATTACATCTGATAATGCTCCAAGTCGATCTAGTGCTATTTGGTCGTCATACGCAGCGTTGATGAACTCGTTGGCAACATACTGGCAAGGACATGATGAATCGGGATCTAACACAATCACTTTGTATCCCATTTGTTGGGCAGACTGCGCCATCATTTTGCCCAGTTGACCGCCTCCTATGATACCTATAGTTGAGCCGAATTTTAATTTACTCAAGTTCATCTTGCATATCACTCACTTTCTCAACTAAAGATTTCTCATAATTTTCCAAATTCTTTTGCACTGTTTGATTACCAATACTAAGTATTCTTGCAGCCAAGATACCCGCATTTTTAGCGCCAGCTTTACCTATTGCTGTCGTTGCTACTGGAATACCACCTGGCATTTGTACGATTGACAATAGCGAATCCATTCCTTTTAAACTTTTAGACTCAATAGGAACGCCAATTACTGGTAAAGTCGTCATTGACGCAACCATACCTGGTAAATGCGCAGCACCGCCTGCACCAGCGATAATGACATCATATCCTGCATCTCTCGCTTCTCTTGAAAATTCAAACATTAATTCAGGCGTACGATGTGCTGAAACTACTTTTTTATCATACGGAATTTCAAATTGGTCTAACATCGAACAACTTTCTTTCATTGTTTCCCAATCAGAAGAACTTCCCATAATGACTACTACTTTCAAAATGAACACCCTTTCAGAAATTTGAAATGATACTACTATTAGATGTATATTACAGATATAGCATAACAAGTAAATGATGCTTTTTCAATCAAAAATCGAACTTTAATACTTTTTTTTTGTTTAATCTACGTCTTTTGGTTGTTAATTATCCCATCATTTGTGTTAATGTTAAGTAAAGTTCAAACATTCAAGGAGGATTTTTTCATGGTCGCAAAAATTTTAGACGGGAAACAAATCGCTAAAGATTACAGACAAGGACTTAAAGATCAAGTTGAAGCTTTACAAGCTGAGGGGTATACACCAAAATTATCTGTCATTCTAGTCGGTAATGATGGTGCAAGTCAAAGTTATGTCAACTCTAAAAAGAAAGCTGCGGAAAAGATTGGAATGATTTCAGAAATTGTTCATCTCGACGAATCTACTTCTGAAGCAGACGTTTTAAACGAATTAAAACGCTTAAATGAAGATGATAGTGTGAGCGGTATATTAGTCCAAGTACCACTTCCTGATCAAGTAAGTGAACAAAAAGTATTAGAATCTATTAACCCAGCAAAAGATGTCGATGGCTTCCATCCTGAAAATATTGGTAAGCTTTATATTGATCAACAAACATTTGTACCTTGTACACCATTAGGTATCATGGAACTTTTAAATCATGCCCATATTGATTTAGAAGGAAAAGACGCTGTTGTTATCGGACGTAGTCACATTGTAGGTCAACCAGTTTCTAAATTATTACTTCAAAAAAATGCTTCCGTAACGATTCTTCATTCAAGAACTAAAGATATGAAGCGTTATTTAAAAAATGCTGACATCATTGTTAGTGCTGTGGGTCGTCCTGGATTAGTAACAAAAGAAGACGTTAAAGAAGGCGCGGTTGTAATCGATGTAGGGAATACACCTGATGAAAATGGTAAATTAAAAGGTGATATCGAATACGATGAAGTTAAAGAAGTGGCAGGTGCAATTACACCCGTACCTGGTGGCGTTGGCCCAATGACAATTACAATGGTATTAAATAACACACTTATAGCTGAAAAAATGCGTAGAGGGATTGAATAAACTCGCGAGATAAAGAATCAATTTTTTTGATATTTATATAAATAAAATGCTTTACTGCTTCATTAACAAAACAAGACACGTTAAGTTCAATACGACTTAACGTGTCTTGTTTTTTGTTAATTTATATTATTTCATTCAATCATATAACACTTTATACACCAACACTTAATTTAGGGATAAACGATTCGAAATGAATTTTCGTTTCATCAACTTCCATTTCTTTTAAGGTAATGATGATAGATTGAAGGAAATTAACACCACCACAAACATAAATTTCAGTATCTTTTGTTATAAATTGATTCAAATACGATGCATCCATATAACCCATTTTATGCTTATCATAAATAATATAATCGTTATTCTCTTTACTTTCAGCTATTGCCTCTAGTTTATTTGAGAATGGTATATCTGTATCATTAATAATATTTTGAATAAATTGAATTGGCGCTTCTGACTTAGCCACTTGATTAAACATTGGAATTAAAGGTGTAACCCCGATACCGGATCCAATAAATAGTTGTGGTGACTCACTGTTGACCACGGAAAACGGACCTACTGGTGCTGATAATTGAATCGTATCGCCTTCTTTGTATTCACTATGAAGTATCGTAGACACTTCCCCTTCATGTGTTGTTGTTACATCATGTTTAACTGCAAAAGTCAGTGTTTCACTATCACCTTCTACAATTGAATAATGGCGTTTAGCACGGTATGGTAGTGACGCACTTTTCACATCGACCGTGACATATTGACCTGGTTTAAATTTACTCATGTCTATTTCATCAGATTTAACTGTAAATGCTTTGATGTCTGTAGCTACAGTTTCTATATTTTTAATTACAAATGCTTGGAAACCATCCCATGCCATTGTTTTATAAATATCTTTTTCAACTTCAATAAATACTTTAGCAATTTCTCCGTATGCTTTAGCCCAAGTGTCTAATATTGCATCATCATCCGATAATTTTAAAACATTTTGGATGGCAGCTAATAAATTTTCACCTACAATATCATAACCAGCTGGCGGCACCTGTAATGCACAATGTTTAAATGCAATTTCTTTCACAACTGGTAAAATACGTGTCAAATCATCAATATTCATCGCTGCAGCTAATACACTCTGTGCTAGCGCCGTTGATTGCAATCCTTTCTTTTGGTTTGTTTGATTAAACATATTTTTTAATTCAGGGTGTTGTGTAAACATTCTATTATAGAAAAACGATGTGATTTCTACCCCTCTTTCTTGCAATACCGGAACCGTTTCTTTAATAATCGCTTTTTCTTTTTCATTCAACATAATAAGCACTTCCATTTCTTCAAATATAGCTTTATCATTTCTACTTTATTTTATTACAAATTATAGTATTTCAAAACATATTTGTGATAAAATTCACAAAAAGTTCATTTTACTTAATTTAAACTAAAAATTACAATTATATTTAAATAAATAAGGTATATTAGGACTATAGTATGATGTAATACACAGCGCATTACAGTATAGTATAGATAAATCAATTAAAGTCTCTTCTTGGAGGTCAATAAATGAATAAACTTATAAAATCGTTATCAGCAATTGGCGTTTCTGCAACTCTTGTATCCCCAAACCTAAGTGCAGAAGCCACTGACAATTCAATTCCAGAGCTTAAAGGTACGAATGATACAATCATAGATAAAGGTGAAGAATATAATCTTTTAAATGGTGTACATGCATACGATAAAGAAGACGGCGATTTAACACATAAAATTAAAGTTGATGGTAATGTTAATATCAACCAAGCTGGAAAATACAAAATTGAGTATAAAGTGGAAGATTCAAACGGCGCATCAAGTAAATCGATACGTTATATAGAAGTTAAATAAATTAAAATTCCATACATAGCAAAAATCAAGCTAAATGATAATCTTTATCACTACTTTTTTGATAAAATCACCCTTTCGCCTTAAATATGACACTTTTCACAAAATGTACACATAATTTTAACAAATCTTTGAAAGCCCACCAGACGTTGAGTTTGTTGGGTTTCTTTTAATTTTACAATATTTTTTTTCGCACAAACACTTGTAAATATTGCGTAATATCTTAAAATTGATGGTAAGCCCTACATTTGTAGTATTAGGAGGTCAAAAAAGTGTCAAAATTTAAGTCTTTGCTTCTACTCTTTGGCTCGCTAATTTTACTTAGTGGCTGTTCTAACGTAGAAGTTTTAAACCCAAAAGGGCCGATGGCAAGTGATTCGAAGTTTTTGATTATGTATTCAATTATCTTCATGCTTGTTATTATTGCCGCTGTACTTATTCTATTCACAGTTTTTCTATATAAATATAGAATTGGAAACACTGATGAATCAGGTAAGATGCACCACAATTCTTTATTAGAAACAATTTGGTTTATTATTCCAGTAATTATTGTAATTGCATTAGCTATTCCAACAGTTAATTCACTTTATAATTACGAGGAAAAACCACAGAAAGAAGACGATCCACTTGTTGTTTATGCTACAAGTGCTGGTTATAAGTGGTTCTTTAGTTATCCTGAAGAGAAAATCGAAACAGTTAACCATTTAACTATTCCGAAAGATCGCCCAGTTGTCTTCAAACTCCAATCAATGGATATGATGACAAGTTTCTGGATTCCGCAATTAGGTGGTCAAAAATATGCGATGACAGGTATGACTATGGACTGGACTTTAACAGCTAGTGAAGAAGGTACGTTCCGTGGACGTAACTCAAACTTCAATGGTGAAGGCTTCAGTCGTCAGACATTTGATGTGAATTCAGTAAGCCAAAGCAAATTCGAGGATTGGGTAAAAGATGCCAAAAAACAAAAAGTATTGGATCAAGATACATTTGATAAGCAACTTTTACCAACTACTGAAAACAAAAATTTAACTTTCAGTGGTACGCATTTAGCATTTGTTGATCCTGCAGCAGATCCTGAGTACATTTTCTATGCTTATGATCGTTATAATTTCGTTCAAAAAGATCCAAACTTTAACACTGAAGAAGAACGTACAGCAGATGTGTTAGATAAACCAGATCAACCTGCACGTAAGCCGCAAATCACAAATGCTAACTACGAACGTCATGGAATGAAAGCCATGATTTTAGGCAATAATGAACCATATGATAGTGAATTCAAAGATGAAGAATCACATAATATGGATGAAATGGAAAAAATCTCTGAAGGTGCTAAAGATGAAAAAGCATCTAAAATTGAGAAAAAAGACCATGAAAATGGAGGTGGACATTAATGAATTTTCCATGGGATCAATTACTCGTTCAAGGTAACTGGATGATTACGATGGCACAAATTGGTGCACCATTTGCAGTCATTGCTGTGATCGCAGTAATTAGTTATTTTAAATTATGGAAATATCTATACAGAGAATGGTTCACATCTATTGACCATAAAAAAATTGGTGCAATGTACTTAATCTGTGCGGTATTAATGTTCGTACGTGGGGGTATTGACGCGCTAATGATGCGTACGCAATTAGCCATTCCAGACAATACATTTTTAGAAGGAAACCATTATAATGAAGTCTTTAGTACGCACGGCGTAATAATGATTATCTTTATGGCTATGCCTTTCATCTTTGGTTTATGGAATGTTGTCGTACCACTACAAATTGGTGCGCGTGACGTTGCATTCCCTGTATTAAATAACGTAAGTTTCTGGTTATTCTTCTCAGGTATGATTTTATTCAACCTTTCATTTATAGTCGGAGGCTCACCTGCAGCTGGTTGGACAAACTACGCACCACTCGCAGGAGAATTCAGTCCAGGACCTGGTGTCAACTATTACTTAATAGCGATACAAATTTCCGGTATTGGTACACTGATGACTGGTATTAACTTCTTTGTTACTATACTTAGATGTAAAACACCAACAATGAAATTTATGGAAATGCCAATGTTTACGGTTACGACTTTTATTACAGCATTAATCGTTATCTTGGCTTTCCCAGTATTAACAGTTACATTAGCGCTATTTACAACTGATAGAATTTTCGACACAGCATTCTTCTCAGTTGCAAATGGTGGTATGCCAATGCTTTGGGCTAACTTCTTCTGGGTATGGGGGCACCCTGAAGTGTATATCGTTATCTTGCCAGCATTCGGTATCTACTCTGAAATTATTCCGACATTTGCACGTAAACGCCTATTCGGACATCAAAGCATGGTCTGGGCGACTGCAGGTATCGCATTCTTAAGTTTCTTAGTTTGGGTTCACCATTTCTTCACAATGGGTAATGGTGCATTAATTAACTCATTCTTCTCAATTTCAACCATGTTAATTGGTATACCAACTGGTGTTAAAATCTTTAACTGGTTGTTCACGCTTTATAAAGGTCGTATTACCTTCGAATCTCCAATGCTATTCGCATTAGGGTTCATACCGAACTTCTTAATCGGTGGGGTAACAGGTGTTATGCTTTCAATGGCGGCAGCAGATTATCAATATCATAATACTTACTTCTTAGTAGCGCATTTCCACTATACGCTAGTAGCTGGTGTAGTATTTGCCTGTCTTGGAGCTTTAATATTCTGGTGGCCTAAGATGACTGGCTTCAAGTTAAACGAAACATTAAACAAATGGTGTTTCTGGTTATTCATGATCGGATTTAACGTTTGTTTCATACCACAATTCATCCTTGGATTAGATGGTATGCCACGTCGTTTATACACTTATATGCCAGAAGATGGTTGGTGGTTACTAAACGCAATCTCAACTGTCGGTGCCCTATTAATGGCATTAGGATTTATGTTCTTAGTTGCAAGTATCGTATACAGCTTCTTCAAAGCACCACGTGAAGCAACTGGCGACAACTGGGATGGTTTAGGACGTACTTTAGAATGGGCAACTGCTGGAGCAATGCCACCTAAATACAACTTTGCTATCACACCAGACTGGAATGACTATGATACATTTGTAGATATGAAAGAACATGGTCGTCATTATTTAGACAACCATAACTATACAGATATCCATATGCCAAATAATACTCCTGTTGGATTCTGGATGGGAATTCTCTTCACTATTGGTGGATTCTTCCTTATCTTTGAAACACTCGTTCCAGCTATTATTTGTTTAATTGGTATCTTCGCAACTATGGTTTATCGCAGTTTCCAAATCGACCATGGTTATCATATACCAGCGTCTGAAGTTGCTGAAACTGAAAAACGTTTACGTGATGCACGTATAAAAGAAAGGGAGGCTGTAAGTCATGAGTCATGATGCAAACACAATTGATCAACGTTCGCATGAAGGTAATTTAAATAAACTTGGCTTTTGGGTATTCCTTACAGCAGAATTCTCATTATTCGGTACGTTATTCGCAACATTATTAACACTTCAACACGGTGGCGATTATGCTGGAAAAATGACGACTGAATTGTTTGAATTACCATTAGTTTTAATTATGACATTTGCATTATTAATTAGTTCTTATACATGTGGTATTGCAATTTACTATATGAGAAAAGAAAAAGAAAAATTAATGCTGATTTGGATGATTATCACTGTATTACTTGGTATGGTATTCGTAGGCTTCGAGATTTATGAGTTTGCGCACTACGTACATGAAGGTGTTAATCTAACTATCGGTTCTTATTGGTCTAGTTTCTTTATTCTATTAGGAACACATGGTGCCCACGTGTCATTAGGTATTGTTTGGATTATTTGCCTATTAATTCAAGTAGCAATGCGCGGATTAAATAAAGACAATGCTCCTAAATTATTTATAGTTAGTTTATACTGGCACTTTTTAGATGTTGTATGGATTTTCATCTTCACTGCCGTATATATGATAGGGATGGTGTTTAGCGGATGAATACAATAGTAAAACATACTGTAGGTTTTATCGCCTCAATCGTTTTAACGATCTTAGCTGTATTTGTAACCTTATACACATCTATGGCACTTAATGCTAAGATTACCATCATCTTTGGTTTTGCTTTTATACAAGCTGCAGTTCAATTATTAATGTTCATGCACTTAACTGAAGGTAAAGATGGTAATTTACAAGCCTTTAAAGTTTTATTTGCGATTATCATTACTTTAATTACTGTTATCGGTACTTATTGGGTAATGCAAGGTGGACACTCAAGCCACTTATAATCAATATAGACTTCTCTTCTGAGAAGCCTTAGAACAAAGAGACCCCCTACGCATTCATTTGTGTAGGGGGTCTCTTTATATATTGATTTCGTTAATTTCAAAATATGTATGTTTTGTTGTTATAAATTTTTCGTATGAAAAGAAAGCACTAAATTAATCGTTTATATTAACTATGGTAAACCAAACATGCAACTGACCGTCACTTTTCCTTCTTCATATCCCCCCTATTTTCAAATAGTATTTTCATTAGATGACGCTGATTTCTAATGAAAATACTTCACGAATATTTAAAACTAACCTAGATTATTCAAAATAAATACTAATAAACTAAACTTAGGCTCTATGGAATGTCTTTACAACATTATTTGCTCATATTCCTATCAATAGTCGCTTAATTTTTCAATTGCTATACAACATTTTCTAGGTAAAACAATGTACACTATATTTAAATGATTATTTATTTTTAGGAGGAAATTCAATTATGAAACAACCTATTATCATAGATTCAGATCCTGGAATTGATGATGCTGCTGCGATTAGCATTGCATTAAATCATCCTAATTTTGATTTGCGAATGATTACTACAGTTAATGGAAATGTGGGTATTGAAAAAACAACTGCGAACGCTTTGAAACTTAAACGCTTTTTCTCGAGTACCGTTCCTGTACATAGAGGTTCCTCTCAACCATTATTATCAGAAATCGTAGATGCTAGTGCAGTACATGGTGAATCTGGGATGGGAGGATATGATTTTCCTAAGATTAATTACAATGATTTATCATCCACTCATGCTGTAGAAGCCATGCGCAAAGAACTTCAATCAAGTGAAGACCCTATTACTTTAATACCAATAGGACCTTTAACAAATATTGCCCTATTACTCTCAACCTATCCAGAAGTAAAAGATTATATTAAAGAAATTGTATTAATGGGTGGTTCGGCAGCTCGAGGCAATGTCACACCATTAGCAGAATTTAATATTTATTGTGATCCAGAAGCAGCACACATTGTATTTAACTCTGGATTACCAATTACTATGGTTGGCTTGGATGTAGCTAGAAGTTCTACACTTAGTCACGCAACGGTGAATGAATTACAAAGTTTAAACAAAACCGGTGACATGTTGCATCAACTTTTCAAACATTATAAGGGCGACGATTTTGAAAAAGGAATCAATATCTATGATGCATATACGATACTTTATTTATTACATCCTGAAAAATTTGATGTGAAAGAGGCAGATGTACAAATTGAGACCACTGGAACACTTACAAAAGGTGCAACTGTTACAGATTTTAACACGCACTTCCCTAACTGCTCAGTTGTTATGTCTATCGAAACAAACGATTTCAAAAAACTATTTATTGAAGCTTTAAAATACTGTATATAATCTTAGTAAAAAACACACGCCCATTTCCATAGCGTGTGTTTTAAAATTTCAATTAATATGATTTACCCACATGATTATAAGGTCCACCCTGTTTTAAAATCTGATTGTAAATATGTTGGATTTTCTGTTCATTATTCACGTCACTATTTTCATAATTAGTTCCTAGGATTACAATATACTTGTCATTAAAATATGACGTAAAAACTTGACCAAAAAAACCACCATTAATTCTATTTTTATCTGCAAAGGAATAAAACCCATAGCGATAAGGTTGAGGATATTTAGACGTCTTACTCTCATGTATCAGTGGTTTTGATATATGGCTATTTAATATTCCATTATTCTGTAATCCTAAAATCAATTTTCCCATATCACTCGGCGTCATGTATAAATTACCCGCCCCATAATACTGTTCTAAAACGTTGGGATACTGTTGTAGTGGTTTGCCAGATTTACTATCCTTTTTATAACCCTTAGCCATATATGCTTGAAAATTTGGATCATCAAAAAATGCAGTGAAATTTAAATGTTGCGATTTTGAAATTCTATCCTCAAAATTTTTCTTATACGACTTGTTTGTCACTTCTTCAATCACACGCGATAATACTAAATAATTTCCGTCGTTGTACCTATTTTTATTGTAAAATTTAGGCTCAATGCCTTTTTGTTGAATCGCATGTACCGCTTCGTTTAAATTTTTATAATTTAGAGAAGCTTTATATTTAAACAATCCACTTTTATGCAACATGAGTTGATTTAAAGTAATTGGCTGCTTCGTTTTAAACCATGGCAAATATTTAGTTACAGAATCGTTCATGTTAATTTTATTTTCGCTTTCTAATTGTTTCAACATTAATCCTGTTGCAAACTTTTGAGAAGATCCAATTAAATATAAAGTATCTGCTTGATTCTGTTTATTTTCTTGAATGTTTTGCAAACCGTATCCTTTATTTAATTTGAGTTGACCATTTTCAAACACAGCTGCAGTACCGTTAAATTTAACTTGTTCAAGATATTGATTAATCTGCATCATCTGTGGATTTTGATTATCGACAATAGTCTGTAAATGTCCCATTTGTTTATTCGTAGTTTCTTGTTTCGTCTCATTTTGTACCATTGGCGTTTCTTGATGACTACGATGATATAGCTTATTGGCGATTGTAATAATAATTACTATTAATAATATAATTAAAATGATTGTTATTTTTTTGAGTATCTTTGTTGTCATAATATTGCCTCTATATTTGTTTAAACTATATTATTAATATAGTTTGCTTCAAACTGTTGTGTAATTTCATCAATATTTTCAACTTCAAGTGAAAAATATAATTTAACTTTTGGCTCTGTACCAGAAGGTCTTAACGCAATAAAACCATTTTCAAAAATAAATCTAATTAAATTTGTCTTTGGTAATGTTAATTTCTCAGTATGACCTGTTATCATGTCTCTAACTTCTCCAACATGGTAGTCCTCAATTTTTAGTACATCCATACCACATATAGAAAATACCTGTTCATTTCTAAATTGCGCCATAATACTTTCTATTTTTTTAACACCGGCTTTGCCTTCAAATGTAGGCGCAAGTGTTCTGTCCTTGAAATAACCGATATTTTCGTAAATATCTTCAATTGTTTCCTTAAATGTTATACCGTTTTTATCAAGTAAATTCTTATATTTAACTAATAATGGCACCATTTGTATAGCATCTTTATCTCTTGAAATAGGTTGCGCTAAATATCCATGACTTTCTTCAAATGCAAGCAGTAATTGCTTATCATCATCTTTCTGTTTGTGTTCTATTAAATCTGAAATGAATTTAAAACCTGTCAGAACATCGTTAACTTCTACATTGAGAGATGTTGCTAACCTTTCTGCTAGCTCGCTCGTAACTATTGATTTGATCATATATTGCGGCGTACTATCTTCAGTTAAATCTTGGAACCTTAATTTCATTAATAATAGCCCTATTTCATTGCCATTAAAATATCTAAAATCATTATCACCATAACGTTCTATAAATCCTAATCGATCCGCATCAGGATCAGTTGCAATAATAAGCTGTGCATCTGTTTTATCTGCTAGCTGTTTGCCAAGTGCAAAAGCTGCTTCATCTTCAGGATTAGCAATAGCTACTGTTGGAAAATTACCATTAGGTTCTGACTGTTCTTTTTCTATAACAAAATTATGATAATCTAATTCAGTTAAAATGTCAGATACCAAAGGTAGGCTCGTACCATGTAAACTCGTCAATATGACTTTTGCGTCATGTGCATCTATTGATCCTACTAATGACTTAACTTCTTTTTTATAACTTTCTGTTACTTCATTCGACATATATTTTATTTTACCGTTTTCTACGAACGCATTAAAATCACCTTTTTCAATATTTAACGGAGTTTCAATTGAATTTATATATTCACTTAATTGCTCTGAAGCTTCAGGTAATAATTGGCCACCCTTTTCATTATAAATCTTTATACCATTATAATTTTTAGGATTATGACTTGCTGTAATCATGATGCCTGCATTTACTTGTAGATGTCTTACGGCAAAGGATAATTCTGGTGTCGATTTATAATTGTCTGAAATAATAGCTGTGATACCATTATTTGCCAACACACTTGCCATCTCTTGTGAAAATGCTTTTGATAAAAATCTTGTATCAAAATGTATGACAACAGATGCGTCATCAACATTATGATTTAAATATTGAGCTAAACCTAGCGCTACTTTGCGGACTGTAAAAGCATTTAACCTTGCTGGTCCTAAACCAAATGTACTTCTAATACCTGCAGTACCAAATGATAAGACCCCTTCAAAACCAGCATTCTGTTCTTCTTCTGTTTGTGTTTCGTAAAAATCCTTTACTAAACTTTCATTTATATTTTCTAACCAAAGTGCTTTCACTATTATATTTCCTCCTCAAATCATTCATTCCTAGTACGTTTATTCTATCTTTATGCTGGAATATGATTAAATTTGTTTCAACGCTTGCTATAATTAAGTACAAAGGCAATCTAAAATTTCTAACATCTTTTAATTATAATCGTCTACAAGATGATATTTCCAATATATATTATATCCTATGTCTTTAAATAAATCATATTTTATCAAATGACATTATTGTAATACTATTTTTATGTTTATTAACCTTGCCACTTTCAATGATTTAAATCATTTCATAAATGATGATTTTATTAAATACAATCATATTTACTTAATCATACATGACAAGTGCATTGTATATTTATGATTAACACATAACTTCTGCGTGCATATTGTTTCATCATTTTATTACACATTGCCAATAAAATTACAATTAACAACTTCATAGTTGATATTTTTTAGTGATAGTAATAAAATTATAATTTATAGTGCATTTTCTTCTTTACAAATAATTTACAAAGTTAAAAAGAAGTATAATCAAAATATAAATATAGTTACATGTACAAAAAATCTAATAATTTGGGAGCTTCAAACATGAATAAATTTTTAAAATATTTCTTAATATTTCTTTCATTAGTTCTTGTCGTTGTTCCAATTATTTTTGCGATCATATTGCTAAAATCTTCTCAAGGCGCTTTTGAGTCTTCCTTTAATGATAGTGATTCCTCTAGGAAGTCAAATATACGTGACTCTAAAGTAAATCCTTCAAAAGATCCTATATCTATCCTATTTTTGGGAATTGATGATAATAGTGGCCGTGAAAAAAATGGACAAACAGCTGAAAAATCTAGAACCGATGCAATGATATTATCTACTTTTAATGCAGATAAGGAACAAATTAGAATGTTAAGTATTCCGCGTGATACAATCAGCTACATACCAAAAGTTGGTTATTATGATAAAATTACGCATGCACATGCATACGGAGGCCCTAGTGCTTCAATGGACTCGGTAGAGGCTACATTAGATTTACCAGTCGATTACTATGTCAGAATTAATATGGAAGCGTTTGTTGATGCAGTTGATGAATTGGGCGGCATTAAATATGACGTCCCTTACAACATTAATGAACCAAATACAAACGATACTGGTAAAATTAAAGTCAAAAAAGGCTATCAAAATCTTAATGGCGATGAAGCATTGGCTGTAGCTCGAACACGTCATCAAGACTCAGATTTAAAACGTGGTCAGAGACAAATGGATTTAATTAAAAAACTATTTGCAAAAGCACAAAAAGCAGACTCATTTAATAAACTAGATGATGTTGTTGAAATTGTCGGAAAAAATGCCAAACATAATTTAAGTTATGATGAAATAAAAGTACTTGCTACTTCTTATTTAAAAGATGATATAAAAATAAAAAGTTCACAACTTGAAGGTGACGATGATTATTTAAATGGCATTTATTACTATAATCCAGATATAAAAAATATCCTGTCAACGACAAATATGTTGCGAAGTGACTTAGATTTACCTAAAATTAAAGATAAAGATGAATTATTAAATCAACGCGTGATTGATTATTATGGTACACTCGTACCATTAACCGAGTTAGATGATAGTCTTCTAACGAAATCACAAAAAGATAGCTCGGAAGATGAAAATAGTAATGAAAATCAATCAAATGAGAATGACAATAGCAACTCAGAAACAAATAACGCTGAAGATTATAATAATCAGCAACAAACGGATCAGTTTGGTAACGAACAAAATAACGTGAATCAACCCCAGAACGATTCTAATCAACAACAAAACGATCCTAACCAACAGCAAATTGATCCAAACCAACAACAGAACGCTCAAGAAGTACCAACGAATCAATATTAATCTAGAAAGGAGCTCGTAATATGTCACGCAAAACTTATGAAAAACTAGCACATGTGAATGGCATGTTTAATGTTTTAGAGCAGCAATTGATTCACAGCAAAGATATGGCGCTATACAGAAATGAATTTTTCTACGTTAATCATGAACATCGTGAGAATTATGAGGCCTTACGCATTTACTATAAAGATAGTGACCTTAATCCTGTAGTTGATGGTGCGTGTTACATCGTTGCACTCCCAGAAATATTTGAAAAAGTTGATGTTTTTGAATCTGAGTTACCATTTACTTGGGTATATGATCAAAATGGTATCACTGATACTATGAAGCAAATCAGTGTACCTATCCAATACTTGATTGCTGCAGCGTTAGAAGTAACCGATGTAAACCTATTCAAACCTTCTGGCTTTACCATGGGAATGAATAACTGGAATATTGCACAAATGCGTATTTTTTGGCAGTATACAGCAATCGTAAGAAAAGAAGCACAATAAATTCAAATAACTCTACCCTACCATCTATTTTATGGTAGGGTATTTTTAATATCTAAAATGAGAAAAGAGGTAAATATATGTTTAATATTGTGACTACACCTAAAATGATGGACGATGCATTAGAAATTCGTAAAGAAGTATTTGTGAAAGAACAAGGTGTTCCATTAGAAAATGAAATTGATCAATTTGAAGACGTTGCCACTCATGTCATTGGTTATGATTCAAATCATATACCTTTTGCTACTGGAAGATTTCGTCCTGTAAATAATAGTGTAAAAATAGAACGTGTAGCTGTTAGAGCGACGCACCGTAAATCAGGATATGGTCAATTACTTATGCAATTTCTTGAAACATCTGCAAAACAACAAGGTTATAATAAAATGACGTTAAATGCACAATATCATGCCAAGCCCTTTTATGAAGCGCTTGGTTATAAATCTACTGGTGATATCTTTATGGAAGAAAATATCGAACACATTGCTATGACAAAAATAATTTAAAAATTTTTCATCCGAATATTACAGTTATTCTTCATTTAAATTTTGTAATATTTCAGAAAGTGTAATATTTTAATATAATGTAAATTAGGCGTTATAACGCTTTTCTATTAGCTTTATAATTTTTTAATACTGGCTTTAGATTAATTTTATATTACAAAACAGTAAAAACCAGCCTCTAGGTCTTTCGTCGTATTATAATAGGATACAAAATATATAGTTAAAGGGGCAGTTAAATGGCTAAGAAAAAGAACACTTATAAGGTACCTTCGATTGTAGCACTTACATTAGCAGGTACAGCTTTGACAACTCATCATGCTCAAGCAGCAAGTAATACACAAGATCAAACTCCGAATAAAAATGTATTGGATGATGAAAAAGCACTTAACCAAAGTGAACAAATTAAATCTGAAATTAGCAAACCAACAACTAACATTTCAGGTACACAAACATACCAAGACCCTACACAAGTAAAAGATGCATCTTCAAATGAAGATACAAATTATGATGCACAGTTAGATGAGTTGAATGATCAAACTTCTGAACAAACATCAAATCAAGATACATATAATCAGGAGACAGACGTTCAAGAAGATCAACAAGATGTTTCATCAGATAATGACACGAAATCTTTAGATACTGAGCAAACTTCTGTTGAAGATAACAACCAAGAGAATGAAGAAAACAACACTGACTCAATACAATCAGAAACAAATTCAACTAATGAAGCATCACAGACATCTAATGATGTGAGTTCGAATGCTGAAGAAACAAATACAGATGAAAATTCGTCTGATGTAGCAAATCAAAATGAACCTGTTGCTCAAAATGACAAAGCAGAAACTTCTAATGAAGACGTTGCTTCTTCTGACGTTAAGCAAGACGACACTCAAAGTGACGCTAACACTTCTGATGTAGCAGATCAAAATGAATCAGAGACTCAAAATGACAATGCAGAAACTTCTAAAGAAGATGACGTTGCTTCTTCTGATGTTAAACAAGATGACACTCAAAGTGACGCTAACGCTTCTGATGATGTAAAAGATCAAAACGAATCTGAGACTCAAAATGATAAAGCAGAATCTTCTAATGAAGATGACATTGCTTCTTTTGATGTTAAGCAAGACGACACTCATAGTGACGCTAACGCTTCTGATGATGTGAAAGATCAAAACGAATCAGAAACTCAAAATGATAAAGCAGAAACTTCTAATGAAGACGTTGCTTCTAGTGATAAACAAGACGACACTCACAGTGACGCTAACGCTTCTGATATAGCAGATCAAAATGAATCTGCCACTCAAGATGACAAAGCAGAAACTTCTAATGAAGACGTTGCTTCTTCTGACGTTAATCAAGACGGCACTCATAGTGACGATAACGCTTCTGACGTAACAGATCAAAACGAATCTGTTGCTCAAAATGACAAAGCAGAAACTTCTAATGAAGACGTTGCTTCTTCTGATGTTAAACAAGATGACACTCAAAGTGACGCTAACGCTTCTGATGATGTAAAAGATCAAAACGAATCTGAAACTCAAAATGATAAAGCAGAATCTTCTAATGAAGACGTTGCTTCTAGTGATAAACAAGACGACACTCATAGTAACGATAGCGCTTCTGATATAGCAGATCAAAATGAATCTGCCACTCAAGATGACAAAGCAACTTCTAAAGAAGATGACGTTGCTTCTAATGACAAGCAAGATAATGCCAAAGTATCTACATCATCTAAAGAAGCTTCTACAGCAGAAAACAAAGTACAGCCAGCTACATTTAGTGCAAAAGTAACACCTAAGCTTAGAGTAGCTACTACTAGTGCTAATACTGCAGTAGCAACACGTTCTGCAGTAACTAAAGAAGCAACAACACGTGCGGCATTACCTAAATATTCACCAAAAGTTAATTCATCAATTAATAACTATATTCGTAAAAATAATTTTAAAGCACCAAATTACGAACAAGATATAGCAAATTACTTACCTCAATATAATTACCGTTATGGCAAACCTGAAGGTATTGTAATGCATGATACTGCTAATGATAATTCAACTATCACTGGTGAGATTAACTATATGAAGAATAATTACACGAGCGCTTTTGTTCATGCATATGTAGATGGTGATCGTATTATTGAAACTGCAAATACTGACTACTTAGCATGGGGTGCCGGTCCACAAGCAAATGATCGTTTTATACATGTTGAATTAGTTCATACGCATGACTATGACTCTTTTGCACGTTCAATAAATAATTATGCAGACTACGCAGCAACTAACCTACAATATTATGGTTTAGTCCCAGACAGTGCTGAATATGATGGTGTTGGTACGGTATGGACTCACCAAGCAGTCAGCAATTATTTAGGTGGTTCTGACCACTCTGACCCTCATGGTTACTTAGCAGCACATAATTATAGCTATGATGAACTTTACGATTTAATTTATGAAAAATATTTAATTAAAACTGGTCAAGCAGCAGCATGGGGTACTACTTCTTCTGGCAGTACAGGTGGTACTGGTAGTAGCACTGGTTCTGGAAACACAGGCACAACTACCCCATCAAAATCAGGTACCGTTAAAGTTACTGAAAATAATGGCGTAGGCCGTATCAACTCAAAAAATGATGGTTTATATACAACCGTTTATGACCAAAAAGGTAAAAAGACTGATCGCGTAAACCAAACACTTAAAGTAACTAAATCTGCTACTTTAGGTAAAGAACAATACTATTTAGTTTCTGACTATAACAAAGGCACTTTAATTGGTTGGGTACATCAAGGTGATGTGAGTTATAACGCCGCTAAAGCCGCTGCAAAAATCAATAAAACTTATAAAATTAATCCTGGAGAAGTGATTTATACAGTTCCTTGGGGAACAAGTAGTCAAAAAGCAGGTTCTGTTTCAGGTAAATCAGCTCAAACATTTAAAGCAACTAAGCAACAACAAATTGGTAAAACAAACTATATTTATGGTACTGTAAATAATTTAACTGGATGGGTTAGCTTAAGTAAATTAACGGCACCACCTACGACGCCAAGCAAGCCGTCTACGACTGCCAAGTTAGTTGTATCTAATTTAACTAATCAACAAGGTACAGTTGCTAAATCTAATCATGGTGTATATACATCTGTATATGATAAGCAAGGTGTACAAAAATCATATGTGAATGGTCAAACATACAAATTAAGTAAAAAAGCAACTTTAGGTAGCAATGCATTTTATTTAATTACTGATAATAAAACCAATACTAATTTAGGTTGGATGCAAACTGGAGATATAACAGTTAAAGAGACTGCTAAGAAACCAGCAGCAACTCAAACACAAACTGTAAGTAAGATTGGTCAATTAAATGCTACTAACTCTGGAATTAAAACAACAGTTTATGATCCAAAAGGTAAAGATGCATCTAAATTCTCAGGTAAAACATTTACTGTTACTAAACAACGTACACAAGGCAATAACACATATGTCTTAATCCAAAATACAAATCAAAACACACCAATCGGTTGGGTTAATACAAAAGATATCAATACACGTAACTTAAGTAAGACAACGGCTAAAAATGGTCAATATACTGTTAAAGCTACAAATAATGGTCTTTATGCTGTCCCTTGGGGTACAAAATCACAACAACTAGATACTTTAAAAAATGTAAAAAACAATCAATTTAATGCATCAAAATCAGTCTACGTTGACAAAGATGAATATATCTACGGTATTGTTAATAATAAAACTGGTTGGATTGCTGCAAAAGATTTAAATAGTACCACGAAGACACCTAGCGTTACAAAATCAGCTGTAACACCTATAAAATATGATTACATCATTCATAACCAAAAAGGTAGTTATTATATTGATCCATTAACAGGAAAAGCTACTGGTTCATTGAAAGACTTTTATGAAGGTATTTTCACTGTATTTGAAAAACAAGTCATTAATGGTGTCACTTGGTACCATGGTAAATTAGCTAATGGTAAAGTCGTTTGGGTAAAAGAAGATGACTTACGTAAAGAATTAGTGAAATATTACAAATCAGGTCTTACACTTGATCAAGCAGTTGCTATCCAAAAAGGATTGAAATTCAAACCACAAATTCAACATACAGCTGGTAAATGGCAAGATGCTTCTGCAACTGAAATTAAAAATGCTATGGATTCTAGCAAATTAATTAAAGATCCAACTCAAAAATATCAATTCTTACGTTTAGATAAATCACAAAATATTTCTTCAGCTGATTTGGATAAACTATTAGTTGGTAAAGGTATTTTAGAAGGCCAAGGTGAAGCATTTAGCGAAGCTGCCAAAGCGTATAATATCAATGAAGTATATTTAATTTCACATGCCCTACTTGAAACTGGTAATGGTACATCTAAACTAGCTAATGGCGGAGATGTTGTTAACGGTAAAGTTGTAACTAATGGCAAAGATAAATACTATAATATGTTTGGTATTGGTGCTGTTGACAGCGATGCTGTTAAACAAGGTTTCGCTACAGCCAAAAATAATGGTTGGAATACTGTTAAAAAAGCAATTGTTGGTGGTGCTAAATTCATTGCTGGCTCATATATCAATCAAGGTCAAAACACACTTTACAAAATGCGTTGGAACCCTGAAAATCCAGGTGTTCATCAATATGCAACAGATGTAGCATGGGCAGCACATAATGCTACACGTATTAAAGGGTTTTATGATTCAATGGGTAAATTAGGTAAATACTTTGACGTAGATACTTATAAATAATCGCACTACTTTTTAGAGGCATTATTAAATGTTTATCAGCTTTACCTGTATCCCAATTTTTGGTATTTGATGACTAAAAAGTAAAAATCACTTTATGCTTTATAAATAACAAAAGATATTAAACGAAGCGTAGGTAATACATCACTTTTCAAAAAAGTGCTATATATCACCTACGCTTCGTTTATTTTATATTTCATTTAATAAAATATGTATGATGTGCATTTAATTTTTTTAATAACTGATTTAAGCTTTCAATATCTTTAGCTGTTAAATTTTGACATCGTGCTTCGATTAGCGCTATCCTAACTTCATTTATTTGTTCGACTAAAGCTTTTGACTTCTCTGTCACCATTAAATCTTTGCATCTCATATCCTTATTGGATTGTTTGCTCGTGATATAACCCATTTGACATAACTTCTTGATCCAACGTGATACGATAGATTGTTCTTTATTAATCTTCATTGTTAAATCATATTGAGATAACTTTTTATAATTATATAAAATTCTTAGCATCTCCAATTGCTCTGAAGTTAAATCTGTACGTTGTCCAAATCGTCTACTTACTAAATTAAGATCATTGCTCGTCAGTGTAATTAATTGTTCTAGTTGTTTATACATGTTGGTCATCTCCACTACTTTAAATTAAATTCTTAAGAGGTTAAATACACTATTTTATTTTCTAATATTATAATAGTATTCTTCCTAATATACAATGATAAAAGACAAATTGTACTATTTTGTTGCATTTCTCATATGTTTTATAATAAATTAGAAGTAGCGCATATAAAATTTATCGCATATATAAAAGGAGCAAAATAATGTCACAATTGAAAGAGAGAGATTACTTTTTCGATAATGCTAGAGCAATGTTAATCTTTCTTGTTGTGTTTGGCCATTTATTACAGCCATATACAGAAGCCAGTAAACATCTTTCTTCATTGTATTTAACAATATACAGCTTTCATATGCCGGGCTTTTTATTTATTTCTGGTTATTTTGCAAAAAAAGCAGGCCAAGCTGGTTATTTAGAAAAAGTCTCTAAAAAACTATTAATTCCTTACGTTGTTTTCTTTGGCTTTTTCTCTTTTTACTATTATTTAACTGGTAAAGAAGATAGTGTGAAATTTGATCCATTCGATCCAGTATTTGCATTATGGTTTTTACTTACATTATTCTTTTTCCACGTTATATTAGTAATCGTGAAGGACTATAAACCATACTATGTTTTACCGATTGCCATAATTATCTCATTATTTGCGGGTTATTCATCAAATATCGATAATTATCTAAGCTTTTCAAGAACCATCATGTTCTTTCCAATATTTTATTTAGGTTATCTGTTTACGAATAAGCATATCCAAACTTTAAAAAATAAAAAACTTGTTCCAATCTCTATCATCATTTTGATTGTATTTTATGTTACTTATACATATCATCCTATTAATGCAGATTGGTTATTAGGTGACTCACCCTATATGTCACTCGAAGGTAAACCAGACTTATACAGTCCTATTAAAAGGTTATTACTTTATTTCATAATTTTAATAACACTTTTCTCTTTCTTAAATCTAATACCAGAAAAAGAAAAGTTTTACACTTATATTGGACGTAGAACAATGTATGTTTATTTATTACATGGTTTAGTCATCGGGGTTATACGTGGATTCGGTATTTATCCATTTAAAGATTCAGTATCGATATTAACTTATGTCTATTTACTGCTCTTTACGACGATTATTGTCTATGCATTATCAACACGTTTTGTATCAAAATGGACAAATCCAATTATTAATCTACAATCCCCTTCTAAATTCAAAGAATAAAGGTACTGTGAAACGCGATATGATATATTTAAAGTAATGATGCGTAACCATTAATTAACGCAATCGCTTTATAGCAAGTATCATTAAAAAATAAGCATGATATAAATTTTTGCTATCCATTATAACTTTATATCGACATGCTTGTGGAGCGAGAATCAAAAGCCAAAGCTATCTTTGATTCTCGCTCTAACTCTACATATAAAATTAAATTTGGTATTTTTAAATCTTGAGGTGATTTATACAATGAAACTATCATTAAATAATAATTCAAAACATTTAAGTGCACCAAGTATTCGTCAATTTTCAAGCCGTATTAGCGGTATAAAAGACTGTATTAATTTAACAATTGGTCAACCAGATTTTCCAATGCCTGATGTTGTTAAATCTGCTTATATCCAGGCAATAAATGAAAATCAAACAAGCTATTCACATAATAAAGGTCTAGAGGAAACAAGAAATGCAGTTAGCCAATATTTCCATCAACGTTATGGATTTAAATATAGTTCCGAAGAAATTATTATTACCAACGGTGCTAGTGAAGCATTAGATACTGCATTAAGAAGCATCATTGATGAAGGTGATGAAATATTAATACCAGGTCCAGTATATTCTGGCTATATTCCACTTATCAAAACATTAGGTGGCGTGCCGGTTTATATTGATACCACAGAGACGAATTATAAAGTCACACCTGAAGCTATAGAGGCACATTTAACTGCGAAGACCAAAGCCATATTACTAAACTACCCTACTAATCCAACGGGCGTCATTTTGAACCACAATGAGGTTCAAGCACTAACTGAAACTTTAAAGCATATGCCTATATTTGTTATTAGTGATGAGATATATGCTGAAAACACTTTTACTGGCAAACATACATCATTCGCTGAATTCCCATCTATTAGAGAACAATTATTATTAGTTGGTGGTTTAAGTAAATCTCACTCTGCTACAGGTATTCGCATTGGATTCTTAATAGGTCCAGAATATCTTATTGAAAAATTAACTTTTATGCATGCCTACAATTGTATTTGTGCAAATGTACCAGCACAAATTGCTTGTATCGCTGCATTGAACGAAGGACTTGAAGCACCACATGATATGAACGAAGCATATATTGAACGCCGTAATTTCCTTATACAAAAACTTGAATCATTAGGTTTTGAACTCGATGCCAAACCTGAAGGTGCTTTTTATATTTTCCCAAGTATTCAACGCTTTACAGAAAACGATTTTGACTTTTGTGTAGATGTTCTGGAAAATGCTCATGTTGCAATTGTACCTGGTTCATCTTTTACTGATATTGGAAAGGGGCATGTTCGTATATCTTACGCATACGAACTTGATGCTTTAAAAGAAGCCATGAGAAGATTAGAAGATTACCTTAAAAATAAATATAATTAAAATAAAAACCGAGTAAAAGTTATGTCTATTAATAACTTTTACTCGGTTTTTTTATAAACAAGTGCTGCTCGTCAGCTATTCAATCCTGTTATATTTATCTTTCTTCATCATTTATATATATATTTTGTTCAGCGAACGTTTTTAAAATTTCATGATAAGCAAGAGAATCTTCCCTCTTCATATTAAACTGTTGAATGACATCCTCTGATATTTTTGGAAAATGATCTTTCAATTCTAATCCTTTTTCAGTTAATCGAACCTTCACTCTGCGCTCATCTTCTTCCGTTCTCATACGCTCAATAAGTGATTTTTTTTCTAAACGTTTAATAATTGGACTGATTGTACCTGAATCTAAATAAAGTTCATCACACAAGGTTTTAATATATATAGGTTTATCATTTTCAATATAAAGTAAGACAATATAATTCGGAAAGCTAATATCAAATTGCTTTAAATACTTATTAAATCTATTTACTACTTCTTTGCTAGTAATATAAAATAAATAGCACATTTCTTTTCTCATTTGATCATAATCGTTTGAAGTCATCTGTCTCCCCCAATCTATTAATAATAATATTAATAGATGTTTTAATAATAGTCAAATTTAATAATTAATTGTAAAAAAGTTTTCACATATAAAGGTATACCACCATTTATTATTTTGAAAAGAAACACTAAAAAATTAAGGTAAATATTTTGAATTTACATTCTAAAATTTTTAACTATCTCACAATAACAAATCATAATCTATCAATATTAGTACGCTTGAATATTAATATTATTATTAATTATTAAATACAATTGATATTCTAAAATTAATAAAAAAGAGCCTGGCACATGTCAAAATGTCCAGACTCTTTTCTTAATTACCAGTAGATATAAAGTACAACTTAGAACTACTTTCACATTTTATGTGAATTAGTAGTTCTTATGCATGAGGTTAGCTCAGGTAATCCTTATACACTACTTTCACAT
>ERZ1023420.25-NODE-25-length-96479-cov-39.089418_pt1 | contig 96479 bp, 76 predicted proteins | sample MGYA00380512_ERZ1023420 | MGnify/ENA primary metagenome ERZ1023420 (study PRJEB33173, sample SAMEA4830390) | metagenome | study: EMG produced TPA metagenomics assembly of the PRJEB25223 data set... | reverse complement strand
AGCAGCCTAGAACAAAGTGTTTTTATTAAGTTCCCATTCTAAGGGTTCAGTGCCAATTGAGGTCACGGTTTTTTAATTATTTAGTTAGTAGGCGACCAATATCGATGCCCTTACCTCTGTTATCAATAGCATCAAATACCTTTGAAATTATTCAAGTATTTGGCCATTTATTTAAGACTAAAACTTTGCTTTTAATGACATTTTTTCTAAATCTGATAAGAAAGTATAATTAATCGCACGTTGATTAATGTATTCAATTTGCTCTAACGTAATCATTTGGTTATCCACTAATAATTCATACTCTTCATTCAAGGAAGTTTGAGTAACCGTTCGATTGTCAGTATTTATAAGAAATGGAATCTCTTGTTCTAACAAATAAGGAAGATTCAATTCTTTTAAATCTGCAATTGCTTTTGTCTGAATATTACTTTTAGGACACATTTCTAATAGTACATCCTGTGCTTTTACAAACTGTAAAGCTATCTCATCTTGATTGATAGCCACACCATGCCCAATACGCTTTGCTCCTAATTTGATAGACTCTATCACATTCTGTTTACAACCACACTCACCTGCATGCAACGTGAGGTTGAAACCTTGATCTAAGGCATATTGAATAGGGGATGCTATATCATTAGGAGGGACTGCTGCCTCAGGACCAGCAAAATCAACGCCCTTGATGACTTTACTATCGTATTTTTGAACAAAATCGAAAAGTGCTTTATTATCTCCAGTCTCATGTTGTCGCATTGCACAAACTAACAAGTTAACTTGAATATCCAATGTATGAATAGCTTCTTGTACGCCTTCTTCAACCGCTTCTAACACTTCGGTTAACGTCAATCCTAGCTCCATATGAAATCGTGGTGCGAAGCGAATTTCAATGTATTTCACATTATCGCGTTGTGCCTGTTGTGCAACATCGACAACCGCTCTTCTTAAAGCATCAGGCGTCTGTAAAACCTTTAATATTTCATCAAAACATTGCAAGTATTCATCTAAACTCTCACAATTACTACTCACAAATAGATGCTCTTCATTTAAATTAACGCCTTGCTCCACCGCTAATTGTCTAATTAATTCAACGCTAGTAGAACCATCTAAATGACAATGTAATTCAACTTTCGGGATATCTTGTAGCGTTTTATTCATATATGACTTACCTGCCTTACCTCTCAAATGTCACCATTCATTTTTAATACGGAAACAAAAAGAATTTTTAAAAATTTTATCTATATACTATATCACGACGTTAAACACAATACTATAAACGCATATAATAAAGGGTATTTTATTTTGAATAAAATCACACAATCCAACCTGATATCAAATAAATATCATCATGCTATTAAATAAAATAATTCAATATAAAAATACTGCCACCAAGTCTTCAGACTAAGTCGACAGTATTATTATTGATCAAAAATAAATTGCATTAAGTCCTTATGTAACGTTAGCGTTACTACATGCCTCCTAAGTAGCCTATAGTAACTAATGAAATGCCTAAACCTAAAAAGCAAACACAAAGTAAGATTACGATAATTTTCAATTCAGTCATGAAATGTTTTCTACTTTGTCCTTTATTAACAAGCAAAATACCTATAACAATAACTAAAATAAAGAGTGTCATTAAAGTGTAAGCAATGATATTTAGTATGGCCATTCCATCTTCCCCTTTTAACATTATACATAAGTCTTATGATAAAACTATTATTATATTACTAAACTGCTGAGCACATATAATCATTTCTATACTTAACTTATAAGACTGAAACTTGTGTACTTACAAATTAAATATATTGATGTGTTTTTAGATACTCAATGATTTGAGTAACCGCATCTTCCACACTATATTGCTCTGTATCTATTACAATTTCTGGATTTTTTGGTTCTTCATACGGTGCGTTTATACCTGTAAATCCTTGAATTTCTCCGCTACGTGCTTTTTGATATAATCCTTTAGGGTCTCTTGCTTCACATTCATCCAGACTACAAGAAGTGTAAACTTCTATAAATTCATCTTCTGCTAATAGTTCACGAACAACGTCTCTATCTGCTTGATAAGGTGAAATAAATGCCGTCACTGTAACTAATCCAGCGTCGACCATAAGTTTGCTCACTTCACCAATACGACGAATATTTTCCGTACGATCTTCTGGACTAAATCCAAGATTTTTATTAAGACCATGTCTCACGTTATCTCCATCTAAACGATACGTATGAACTTGTTGATCATATAAAGCTTTTTCTAATGCTACAGAAATTGTAGATTTACCTGATCCTGATAATCCAGTAAACCAAATAACTGCACTTTTATGGTTTTTACGTTGTTGTCTTTCTTCTTTAGTTACTTCTGACGCATGCCAAGTAATATTTTTGGAAGTAGTCATAATAAAGCTCCTTTAAAGTTATTTTTCTTGTAATCCTTTAATAAGTACTGCTGCTACTTCAGGTCTTGAGAATTCTTTAGGTAATGGTTCACCTTTTTTCAATTTTTCTCGAACTTTTGTACCACTTAGATGTAAGTGTGAAGAAGCATCATGTGGACATGTTTTCGCTGTTGCCATGTTTTCACAAGATTTGCAATAGAAAGCGTGCTCAAACTTCAAAATTTGTATTCCTAACTCATCTTCATATTGTTCTATTAATTCTTGTGCTTCATATGTACCATAGTAATCACCAACACCAGCATGATCACGACCGACAATAAAGTGGGTACAGCCATAGTTTTTGCGCACTGTCGCGTGTAATATCGCTTCTCTTGGACCCGCATAGCGCATTGCTGCTGGATATATAACTAAGCGTGTTCTATTTTCCGGGTAATAATTTTTAAGAATAACTTCGTAACTTTCCATTCTTACTTCAGCTGGAATATCATCAGATTTCGTTTCTCCTACTAAAGGATTTAATAAAAGTCCATCAACCGACTCTAATGCAGCTTTTTGAATATATTCATGTGCACGATGTACTGGATTACGCGTTTGGAAACCAACAATTGTCTTCCAATTTAAATCGTAGAATAGTTGTCTCGTTTCTGCCGGATCTAAATGATAATCTACAAAGTCGTCATGTTTGGGTCTATCTAATAAATGAATCGGTCCAGCTAAATATACGCTGCCTTTTTCATAGACTTTTGCTACACCTGGATGCTCTACATCTGTCGTGCCGTATACAAATTGCGCTTCTTTCTCTTTGTCATAAGTATACTTCTCTTCTAGTTCAAGAACACCATATAAATGATTGTCTTCGCCATATAAAGCAATGCGAGAACCAATTTCAAGTTCATTAGCTTTATCCTCAGTCACTGGTAAAGTGATTGGGATACTCCATACTAAACCATTACTCAAATGTAAGTTCTCTACTACCTCAGTATAGTCAGCTTTATTCATAAATCCTGTTAACGGACTAAAGCCACCGATACCAATAAGTTCTAAATCTGATAAACTCCATGGATTTAATGTAATAGCTGGCAATGAATCTACTACAGCTAGTAACTCTTCTTTTAAAATTGCATCTGCTTCTCTATTAATCAATGTTCCACCATGTGGTTGAATTGTATTTTCTTTAATTTCTTTAGTTAATGGCAATTGTAAAACTCCTTTTTTAATCTACTTCATGCGCGTTGACTTTGGCATTATTTTTATTGAATATAAATGGTAATTTCTTATTTTGATATAGAGTGAAGAATAATAAACCAATCCAAATAACGATTAATGCTATTTTTACAGAGATTGAAAATGTTGGACTTACTTCAAATACACTTAATAAAGAACTAGTATTTGTGAAAATTATTAATCCACTGACACAAACAGCTAAAATATTCATAGGTAAAATCTTAACTAAATAAGCTGCAAATGGTGCTGCTATTAAACCACCAACACTTAAGGCAATTACTAATCCCCAGTTAATTTGGCTCCACCCTAAAAAGATAATAAAACTAATAGAAGCTGAAACAGTTACAAAAAATTCACTCGCTGAAACTGTACCTATTGCATATCTTGGTTCTAATTTTTTCTGAGCTAATAGCAATGGCGTATTAACTGGTCCCCAGCCGCCACCACCAACAGAATCTAGAAAGCCTGCAACTGCACCTTGAGGAATCATTGAATATTTACCAATGCTTGAAGGTTCTTTAATTTCGTGTTTATTTCGTTTATATAAAAACTGATATAAAATATAAAAGCCCATTATTAATAAAAATATCGCGATAAATGGTTTGATAAATTCACTGTGAATATGGCTTAAAAATGCTGCACCTATAAAAGCAGTGACAGCACCTGGAAGTGCCAATTTAATCATCGTTGGCTTGTGTACATTATCAAACTTCCAATGTGATGTACCTGAAGCAGCTGTTGTCGCAATTTCTGAAAAATGTATGGTCGCAGAAACGATGGCTGGTGCTACACCAAACGTTAATAGTATAGATGAGGAAGATGCGCCAAAGCCCATTCCAAGCGAACCATCAATTAATTGTGCAAGAAAACCTGCAAGTGCAAATATAAATAGTTTATTCATGCGTCGTACTCCTTCCGACTCTACTTCATTGATTCAAGCCTTTTTATCATTTCAAGTTGCTTATTTTTCTCTCTATACGGTCGAGTTAAAACCATTTTCAAAAAGTCTTCTTTTTGGCTTTTAGACAATTGTGTTTGCTTAATGTGTTGTCTACATTCATATAAAAAATCAACATAGTCTTCATAACTACTATCAAAACGTTCTTTGAATTCTGATAAAATTTGTGCTGTTAGCTTAGGGCTAGCACCATTGGTAGAAATACTCAGTGTCAACTTTCCTCGACGCAATATACTTGGAAATACAATGTCACCTTCCTCAGCAACGGATGCCATATTGATAAATGCATGTTGAGGTTTTGAAGCTAGAATTTGTTGGTTGACTTCGCTACTATTGGTTGCAGCAATGATTAAATCCGCCTGTTTTATATCCTTTGCTTCGAATGATTTTGCATGCCAATATATCCCATCTTGTTCAACCATATGGCGTAAATGCTCAGAAATCGTAGGGCTAATGATGTGGATGTCTGTTGCATAATGTACTAAAGTACTAACTCTACGTTCAGCAACTTTACCACCACCAATGACAACAATTTGCTTTTTGGAAATATCTATCATAAGTGGTATAAACGGCATAACATCACTTCCTTCTTAGATTGAATTACTGAGTCACATATTCAAAAGTCTCTTCAACACGGTCTTTTAACGCATCTTGTAAATGCTTATGATTACCTAATCGTTTACAGAGTATGATTTCTTTGTCATGCTCGTATTCAACAATTTTCTTAGAAATCTGTTGATCTAGTATGCCAGTAAACCATATATAAGGTACAACATAGATTTGTGAACATTCTGAATGAACAGCATTATGCAAAGCTTCTTCAAAGGAAGGCTTACAAGCTGCCAAATAACATGTTTCAATGTCTTTAAATCCCGTTTGTTCTTGCAATTGGGATTTAATTGTCTCTACATCTATTTGAGTTTGTGGGTTATAACTGCCTCGTCCAATGATGAGCACTTTAGCATCACTGTTTGGCGTAACACCTGATGTTTCTATCCTCTGTTTTAAAATCTCAGTCAATCTTGGTTGTACCCCTAAAGGCTCACCATAAGTAACATGGACGTTGGGATGTTTTTGTTGATTACGTTCAATTTCTGATGGAATGTCCTTGAAATAGTGACCAGCACTTAACAACAATACTGGTATCACTGAAATTTCAGTTGCACCTTTATCCACTAAGCTTTGGAACCCTTGCGATAAGTCTGGGCTTGTTAATTCTAAAAAACAGGTCTCTTGCAGGGCCACATCAACTTGTACTTTTACTAAATCAATAAATGCTTTAGCTTCATTGACAGCATCGGGCACTCTACTACCGTGACTTACATATAAGACGCCTCGCATACTTACCCCTCCGTTTCTAGCGTTCTCAATAACACTGATTGCATGTTATTGATATGTTAGTTTCGCTACTGCTGATTCAACTGGCATCTCTTCAAACCAGCTAATGCGTTCTCTTAGTTTGACTACTTCACCGACAACAATCATTGCAGGGTTTTCAATGTCTTTTGCAACTTCGACAATATTTGATAACGTCCCTACCACAGTTTTTTGATATTCGGACGTTCCTAGACGTACTAGTGCAACAGGGGTATCAGTAGCGCGGCCATGTTTGATTAATAACTCACTAATTTCAGGTAATTTTTTAACACCCATATAAATACATAGTGTTTCTGGCCCTAAGGCAAGGTGCTTCCAATAACTATCTTTATCTATATTTTTATTAATAACACCTGTAACAAATGCTACGGATGAACTATAGTCACGATGTGTTACTGGAATACCTGCGTATGCTGGTGCTGCTACGCCAGAAGTTATGCCAGGGACAATTTCAAATGGCACATGGTGCTCAGCTAATATTTCCGCTTCTTCTCCACCTCTACCAAAGATAAAAGGATCGCCACCTTTTAATCTTGTTACTACTTGTCCTTTTTTGGCTAAATTCACTAGTAATTTATTTGTGTCTTCTTGCGGCAACGAATGGCGATTAGGATCTTTACCACAGTACATAAATTTTGCTGTGGGTGATGCATGATTTAACAATTCTTTATTCACCAATCGGTCATACAAGATTACATCTGCTTGTTCAATTGCTTTTAATCCTTTAACTGTAATCAGATCAGGATCTCCAGGCCCTGCGCCTACTAAAAATACTTTGCCCATCCTGTCACCACTTTCTCAAATTTTAACTATGGAACGTCTGTCCATCTCTTACTTCTTCAACAATTCCTGCACGTACAACGAAATCTCCGAAATGCTCTCCTTCATTTCTTTCTTTAGCATATTGGATTAGTATTGGTTTTAAGCTTTCTAATATTTCTGCTTCACCGATATTTTCTTTGTAGATTTTATTTAATCTATCGCCTGTAAATCCGCCACCCAAATACATATTGTATTTGCCTGGACCTTTACCGATAAAAGCAATTTCTGCTAATGCCGGTCTCGCACAACCATTTGGACATCCAGTCATTCTAATCGTAATTTCTTCTTCGTTTAATCCCGCTTCATCAAGTAAATTTTCAATTTTACTTATGAGTGAAGGTAGATATCTTTCTGATTCTGCCATGGCTAGACCACATGTTGGGAATGCCACACAAGCCATAGAATTTCGTCTCAGACCTGTATAATTTTCACCATCTGTAATGCCATACTCAGCGATGATTTTTTCGATTTCGGGTTTTTTATCTGCAGACACATTAGCAATTACTAAATTCTGGTTAGGTGTTAACCTAAAATCACCTGTATGAATTTCTGCTATATTTCTTAATGCAGTTTTTAATTTATATTCTTCAGTGTCTTTGACGCGTCCATTTTGAACAAATAATGTATAGTGCCATTGCCCACTACCCTCTGTCCAACCATAGCGGTCACCATTGTCATCAAAGTGATACGGACGTGCCTCTTCTAATTTCCAACCTAAACGGTTGTTGATTTCATTTTTAATCCAATCAACACCAAGTCTATCTACTGTATATTTAAAGCGGGCGTTTGTACGTACTTCACGATTACCATAATCTCTTTGAACAGTTAAGATTTTTTCACAGACATCTACGACTTCTTCTTTCGGGAAGTATCCGATAAGACGTCCAACTTGTGGATATGTGGCTGTATCACCATGTTTCATACCCATACCACCGCCTACAGTGATATTGAATCCAATAAGTTCATCGTTTTCTAAAATGGCAATCAACCCAATATCTTGAGAGTACACATCTATATCATTTGATGGTGGCACCGCGATACCAATCTTAAATTTACGTGGAAGATAAGTTTTACCGTAGATTGGCTCTGGCTCTTCATCACTTGTATCCAATACTTTTTCACCATCTAACCAAATCTCATGATATGCCTGTGTCTTTGGTGAAAGGTGTCGACTAATGTCACTTGCGATCTGATTAACTTCACTATGCACATCAGATTGGTAAGGATTAGGGTTGCACATCACGTTACGATTTACATCTCCACATGCTGCGAGTGTATCTAGTAACGATTGATTGATGTCTTTCATCGTTTGTTTTAGGTTATGTTTTAAGACGCCATGAAATTGAAATGCTTGTCTTGTTGTTAATTTTATTGTGTTATTTGCATATGTGTTTGCGATATCGTCCATCGCAATCCATTGAACTGCTGTCGAAGCACCACCTGGCGCACGTACTCTAATCATAAAACTATAAGCAGGTTCTAACTTTTGTTTTCTACGTTCATCACGAATATCTCTATCGTCTTGCATATAACTACCATGGAATTTCAATAATTTCGTATCTTCTTCAGCGATTGCACCTGTCACTCTGTCTGCTAAACCTTCGACAATCGAGCCACGAAGATAATCACTGTCTGTTTTAATGCGTTCCATTTCATCGAGTTTGTCTGAAAAATTCACTTTTGTTTCAGCCATATCATCATCCCTCTCTTAATAAACATCTCTTTGATAACGTTTGTCTTTTTTCATTTGAGTAAGATACGCTTCTGCATCTGTTTCAGACATGCCACCTTCTTGTTCTAAAACATAGCGTATAGTTTCGTGTACATCTTTTGCCATGTTTTTTTCATCACCACAAACATATAATGCAGCGCCATCTATCAACCATTGATAAAACTCTTCGCTTTTCTCTGCAATGCGGTGTTGAACATATACTTTTTCATCAGTATCACGTGAAAATGCCACGTCTAATTTGGATAATGTTTCGTCTTTTAACCATGCTTGCCATTCCGTTTGATATAAAAAATCGGTTGTGAAATATTGTTCACCAAAGAATAGCCATGTATTACCAGATAATCCCAACTCTTCTCGTTCTTGTAGATATGATCTAAACGGTGCTACGCCTGTACCAGGGCCAATCATAATTACAGGTGTTGTTTCGTCAAATGGGAATTTGAAATTTGGATTTTTCTTTAAATATATTGGAATTGTATCTCCCGGTTGTACGCGTTCAGCTAATTGTACAGAACACACACCATTACGAGCTCGTTCATGTGCTTCATATCTCACTGCACCAACAGTTATGTGAACCTCATCAGGTGTTGCTTTGTAACTACTTGCTATAGAATATTCTCTTGGTGGTAATTTTCTTAAGAATTTATATAAATTGTCAGGACTTAAGTTTTCTGCTGGGAATGTATTTAATAGATCGATAACATCGCGGCCATCAATGTATTGTTGTATCCACTCAGCATCTTCTACATGTGCAAGTAATTCGGTATTACCAAATAACTCAGCTGCTTTTTGTAATAATGGTTTCGTTAATTTTGTAACTTCAAAGTGTTCTGTTAATGCTTTTTCTAAAGTTAATGTATCACCGTCGTCATTAATATTTACTTTTGTCTCTTTATCCCAGTCTAATGTCTCTATTAATGATGACACTATTTCGGGATCATTTTGAGGTAAGACTACGACACAGTCTCCAGGTTCAAATGATTCTCCATAATTGTCTAGCAATAACTCAACGTGTCTAACTTCTTTGTTAGATCCTCTACCGTTGAGGTTAATATTTTCTAGCACTTCTGCTTGATATGGATTCGCTTTGGTATAACGTTTTTCTTTTGCTGATTGCACAGTTTCAGTGGATGTCACTGTTGGCTCATTACCAGAAGATTGGTTGATTATTTCAATATTTGTGTTCATCCATTTTTCTGCTAATTCATCAAAATCTAAATCACAATCTTGTCTTTCAGCTAATTGTTCAGCGCCTAACTCTTGTAACCTCGCATCAAAATCCTTACCAGTTTGGCAGAAATATTCATACGATTCGTCACCTAAAGCTAATACTGAGTACCTTACATTTTCTAATTTCGGTGCCTTACGACTATGTATAAATTCGTGGAATGTAAGTGCATTATCTGGAGGGTCACCTTCACCATGTGTAGCAGTAATGACAAATAAATCCTCTACTTTTTTCAATTCTTTTGGTTTAAATTCGTCCATCGCTGTTAATTTCACGGTATGATTTTGTTCAACAAGACGGTCTGCAAATATTTCAGCTAAACTCTGTGCATTACCTGTTTCAGAACCATAAACGACAGTGATGTGACGGTTATTTTTTTCTGTATCTGCTTCAGAATTTAATACATATGCTGCTACTTCTTGTGGCACTTCAGAGGCTGATTCTTGTGTTGTTTGTTGTGCTGTGAGATAACCACTTAGCCAAATTTGTTGCTCTGTTGTTAATGTTTGAAAAATTTGATTTAACTGCTTTGCCTGCTCGGCGTCAAAAGGACTATTTGATACTGATAAATTCACAATGCGTTCACCTCAATTTTATTTTTAAAACTTATTAATTTTTAATCTTTATCTTTTCTATCAATTAATATCTATAGATTAATTGATTGGGAAATATTTTAAAATGGCGCAATATACGATGACTAAATTCATTATATACCCGATACGAATACTAAGGTATTAGGTTAAAAAATTTTATAACCTAAGTTATGGTTTATTAGTTGTATGAAGACCACATTCTGTTTTAGTAGAATTACTCCATCTACCTTCTCTTGAATCTCCTGAGCCCGAAACAGCTGCTGTACATGGAATACAACCAATACTCGGATAATTAAAATCATGTAATTCATTATAATGCAAATCATATTTTTTGATATATGCCCATACGTCATCCCATGTCCAATGAATCAATGGACACACTTTAACAGACTTAAATCGCTCATCTTTATTAATAAAATTAGTAGACTGACGACTTGGTGATTGCTCTCTTCTTAATCCTGAAACCCAAGCTGTCGCACCAGACAATACTTCTTCAAGCGGTTTGATTTTACGAATGTAACAACATTGATTTGGATCGTTCTTCCAGAGCGCTGGATTAAATTGATCGGCCTGTTCTTCTAAAGTAAGATTTGGCTGTTTAAGTTTTATATTCAATTCTGGATAACGTGCTTTCACACGATCTATTAAATCATATGTTTCTTGGAAATGAAGGTTTGTATCTAAGAATACAATTTCAGCATCTTTTTTCACACTGTAAATTAAATCAATTAAAATCATACCTTCAGCACCAAAGCTACATGAATATATAATAGAATCGCCATATGTTTCGTATGCCCATGAGATTACTTCACGAGCGCCTTTTGTTTCGTCTGTGATATCTAATGTATCAAAAGCGTTTGGCTTAAAGTTCTCATACGTAATTTTTGCTTCTGACATGAATGGGTCATCCCCTTTTCTTTTAATGTGCTTTGATTAAAAGTTCACGTTATATTTATTTTTTTAGAATTATTCGAAAATAATTATGTTAAACACTTTACTCACTGAAATTTTTTATGTCAAGTTCATCTTTTAATAATTAAAAATATTAAACTTACACTAATACCTTCCAATGAAAGCGCTACAAACGCTTGTTTTAAAAGCTTTTCGATAATTATTTTAAAAAAATAATTATAATAATCTAATGATTGTAATATCGCTCAAACATGCGTTTTTATAGCATTTCTATATTTTTTGAAAAATTTTTAAATTTTTATAATGATTCTAATTTAAATACAAAAAATACCAACAAACATTTAAATGTTTGTTGGTATTTAGTAATTATTTTATTATATACATGTTTATTAAACAGAGCAGGTCAATTTCATATGCATGTTTCAAAACGGATACCATCAATTCAAATATTTAGTAACTATATCTGTCGTGTTTAAAATTGTATCACTGAAAATAGAATAAGACAGAAATCATCTGCTTCTAAAATCATTTCTAAACTAAAGATCCTAAGCGCAAATTTAATATTTATGGTCTACATGTCTGATCTGATAATTAGTCATTGTTATATTTGTTATTCAATTGATGTATTAAGCGTTTGAATTCTGCTTCAGATTTAAATTCAAACGTAATTTGTCCTTTAGTCTTGTTTGTAGATATCGCTACATTTGACCCGTACTGTTCTTTTAGTTGTCTCTCTTGTTGGCGAATAAATTTTGGTTTCGTAGCCTTCGGATTTTCAATTTCTTGTTCTTTTTTGCTACTAAAGTGTGTAGTTACATATTGCTCTAATTCTCTTACACTCCATGACTCCTTATGAGCTTTATTAGCGATTTGTTGCATTTTTTGCGTATCTTTGACAATCAATAAAGTGCGTCCATGTGCACCAGATAGCGTACCATTTTTCACCATATCAGAGACTGATTTAGGCAAATGCAACAAGCGCAACATATTTGCTATATAAGGTCTTGATTTACTTAGACGCTGTGCAACTGCTTGTTGTGTTAGGTTTAAATCATCCATCAGTTTACGGTAACTTTCTGCTTCTTCAATTGCATTTAAATCTTCACGTTGTAAATTTTCTATAATAGCTAGTTCCATCATATCTTCGTCTGTTAGTGATTTTATGATTGCAGGAACTTCTCTTAAACCGGCAATACTAGCAGCTCTAAAACGTCTTTCACCTACAACGATATGATAACCAGCAATTGTTTTTCTTAAAACGATTGGTTGAAGGATACCATGTAATTTAATAGATTCAGCAAGATCTTTTAAACGTTCCTCATCAAATGTTTTACGCGGTTGATATGGATTAGCTTTAATATCTTGAATGTTTATATTTTGAACTTGTGCATCTGCTTCTAAAGTTAACCTTTGATCCTGTTCATTTTTGATTTTTAAACACCTACTTCCCTTATCATCATCAGAATGATGTATGAGCTCATACGCTCATTATATCATCACTACAACACCATAAAAGACAACTAGCAATATTTAGTTTAATCTAAATTTTCAGAAAAGTTATTGACAAATGTAATTTTAATGTGTAACCTTGGGTATATCAAATTCGTAAATCACATATTTCACACACAGTAACAAGGAAAGTAAAACTTACACTACTGACACAGAGAGTCTTTGATACGCTGAAAGAAGACACGGAAAGAAAGTTTGAAAATGGCCTTTGAGTGTTGATGCCAATATGAGGTATCAACGGGATCGCCCGTTATAGCGATACAGTATTAACATTTTGTTAAATGGCGTACTGGATTTTTCCACACGTCGTATATTTCGTTAATACTCATTTTATCCCAACATAAGATGAGTTTTTATTTTTTATCGAAAATACGATATCACGATTCAGACAACGCTAATCATTCAACAATTTGGCGTACTGGATAAGGTTACTTTAGTGATAAAGTAGCAAACAAAGGTGGTACCGCGAGCTAAGCTTTCGTCCTTTACATCCGAATAATTCGGGTTTAAAGGACGGAAGCTTTTTTATTTTAACAAGGAGGTTAACAATTATGAAAAATACTGAATTCGCACAGATCGCACTTTCACAAGATCATACAGGAGCAATCGCTAATCCAATATACTTATCTACAGCCTATCAACACCCTAAGCTCGGAGCGTCAACAGGATATGACTATACAAGAACTAAAAACCCTACACGTTCGGCTTTTGAAGAAGCATTTGCAAAACTTGAAAGAGGTGCTGCTTCATTTGCAACATCCAGTGGCATGTCTGCCATTCAATTAATTTGTAACTTATTCAAATCTGGCGATGAAATTCTAGTTTCTTTCGACTTATATGGTGGTACTTTTAGACTTTTTGATTTTTATGAGCAGCAATACGGTATACATTTCAAATATGTTGACTTCCTAAATTATGAAGAAGTAGAGCAGAGTATTACAGAAAACACAAAAGCACTTTTTATCGAACCAATTTCTAATCCACAAATGATAGAAGTAGATATTGACCCATATTACATTTTAAGTAAAAAATTCAATCTACTATCTATCATAGATAACACATTTTTAACACCATATCTTTCAACACCACTTGAAGAAGGTGCAGATATCGTTTTACATTCGGCTACAAAATATATCGGAGGTCATAACGATGTACTCGCAGGTGTCGTAACTGTAAAAGATGAACAACTTGCAGAACAACTAGGGCAATTACACAACATGATAGGCGCAACGCTGTCACCTTTTGATAGTTATCTATTGCAACGTGGATTAAAAACGCTGCATTTAAGAATGGATCGTTCTGAATATAATGCTAAATTACTTGCCGAACGATGTAATCAATTAGAAGCCATTGACCAAGTGCTCTACAGTGGACGTACTGGTATGTTGAGTTTAAGGCTGAACAAAGATTATAAAGCTGATAAATTTTTAGAACACTTAGAGGTTTGCATTTTCGCTGAAAGCTTAGGTGGCACTGAAACATTTATTACTTTCCCATATACACAAACACACGTAGATATGCCAGATGAAGAAAAGGATAAGCGCGGTATAGATGAATACCTATTAAGATTATCGATTGGCATTGAGAACTACGAAGATATTGAACAAGATATTATTCAAGCATTAGAAAAATCTAAACAAGGAGTGATTTTATGAGTTTATCAAAAGAAACAGAAGTAATATTCGATGCACATAGAGGGATTGACTATAATTCAGCAAATCCTCCCTTATACGATTCTTCAACATTTCACCAACAAGTTCTAGGTGGAGATGCTCAATATGATTATGCTAGAAGTGGCAATCCAAACCGTGCTCTTTTAGAAGAAAAGCTAGCTAAACTGGAAGGTGGCAGTCATGCCTTTGCCTACGCTTCTGGCATTGCAGCAATTTCAGCAGTGTTACTCACGTTAAATGCGGGTGATCATGTCATTCTACCAGATGATGTTTATGGTGGTACATTCAGATTGACCGAACAAATATTAACACGCTTTAACATTCAATTTTCTACTGTAGATACAACGCACTTAAAAGAAATTGAAAATGCGATCCAAGACAATACGAAATTAATATATATTGAAACGCCATCAAATCCATTATTTAAAATTACAGATATTCGAGGAGCAGCAGATATTGCCAGAAACAACAATCTTTTACTCGCTGTCGACAATACCTTTATGACGCCACTAGGCCAATCACCATTAGCACTCGGCGCAGATGTTGTTGTACATAGTGCCACTAAATTCCTAGGTGGCCACAGTGACATTATTGCTGGCGTAGCTGTTACTAACAATCAAGCACTCGCTGACGCGCTTTACCTATTGCAAAATGGTACTGGTAATGCGTTATCTGCACAAGATAGTTGGACATTGGCTAAACATTTAAAAACTTTACCTGTTCGTTTTCAACAATCTGTTGAAAATGCCAAACAAATCTATGAATTCTTAGCACAATGTGAGCAAATCTCAGAAGTCTATTACCCAGGAAATAGCGAGCTACACTTGTCTCAATCACGTCATGGTGGTGCTGTCTTAGGTTTCAGATTGAAAGATGAGACAAAAGCACAAGCATTTGTCGATGCCTTATCATTACCTTTAGTTTCAGTAAGTTTAGGAGGCGTTGAAACAATTCTCTCTCATCCAGCTACGATGTCACATGCAGCTGTACCTAAAGCAGTACGTGAAGAACGTAATATCACATTTGGGTTATTTAGATTGAGTGTCGGATTAGAATCAGCCGACGAATTGATTTCAGATTTAAATTACGCATTTAAGGAGGCCTTCAATGAGTCAACTACTCGACAAACTAAAATCCAACATATTAGTAGCTGATGGCGCTATCGGTACGATCCTTTACTCTGAAGGTCTAGACACTTGCCCTGAAGCATATAACTTAAATCATCCTGATAAAGTTGAACGCATTCACCGCACATATATTGAAGCTGGTGCAGATATTATTCAAACCAATACGTATGGTGCAAATTTTGAAAAGTTAAAAGTTTTTGGTTTAGAACATAGAGTAAAAGACATTCACCAAGCAGCAGTTCAAATTGCCAAAAAAGCAGCAAATGATGATACTTTCATCTTAGGAACTGTCGGTGGTTTTAGAGGTATTAAACAAGAAGATTTAGAGCTATCTTCTATTCAATATCACACTGAAATCCAAGTAGAAACCTTAGTCAATGCTGGTGTAGATGGCATTCTCTTTGAAACCTACTATGATTTGCAAGAACTTACTAATATTATTAAGGCTACAAAGAGTAAATACGATATTCCAATTATCGCTCAACTAACCGCATTAAATACAAATTATTTAAGAGATGGTACTGAAATCAATCAAGCACTACAACAAGTAACTGCAAGCGGTGCAGATGTGGTCGGATTAAACTGTCACCATGGTCCACACCATATGCAGCAATCCTTTTCACACATCGAATTACCAGAAGGTGCATATTTATCTTGTTACCCAAATGCAAGCCTATTAGATATTGAAAATAGCCAATTTAAATATAGCGATAATGCATCTTATTTTGGTAAAGTCGCTGAACAATTAATTAACGAAGGCGTAAGACTTATTGGTGGTTGTTGTGGCACAACACCTGAACATATCCAATATATTAAATCATCCGTAGCCGGTTTAAACCCTGTTACTAAAAAAGATGTTATACCGATTACAAAATATATCAATAACACAGAAAAAGAACCCAAAAAACAGAATCTTAAATCAAAAGTTGAAAATCGTCCTACTATCATTGTGGAGTTGGATACGCCAAAGCACCTTGACACAGAAACATTTTTCAGAAATATCAAAAAACTTGATGATGCAAAGATTGATGCCGTCACTTTAGCAGATAATTCATTAGCAACGGTCCGCATTAGCAATGTGGCTGCTGCAAGCATTATTAAACAGCGCTATGATATCGAACCATTGGTCCATATCACTTGTCGCGACAGAAATCTCATCGGATTGCAATCTCACCTATTAGGGTTGTCGTTACTAGATATCAACGAAATTTTAACAATTACTGGTGATCCTTCAAAGATTGGTCATTTACCGGGTGCAACCAATGTTTATGATGTTAATTCTAAAGGGCTAACCGAAATTGCCTTACGTTTTAACCAAGGTATTAACACTGATGGTGATGCGCTGAAGACAAAGACAAACTTCAACATCGCAGGTGCTTTTGATCCAAACGTAAGAAAGTTAGACGGTGCAGTTAGACGCTTAGAGAAAAAGTTAGAGAGCGGCATGCACTACTTCATAACTCAGCCAGTCTATAGCAAAGAAAAAATTAAAGAAGTTTACGAAGCGACGAAACACTTAGACGTCCCCTTCTTTATAGGTATAATGCCCGTTACAAGCTATAACAACGCATTATTCTTACACAACGAAGTACCTGGCATTAAATTATCAGAAACAATATTAGAACAATTTGAAGCAGTCAAAGATGATAAAGCCAAAACAAAGGCTTTAAGTCTCAAACTTTCAAAAGAATTGATTGACACCGTACACGAGTATTTCAATGGTTTGTATTTAATTACACCATTTCAAAAAGTCGATTACACATTAGAACTTGCAAACTATTCAAAAACAATTACTTTAACTAAACAGGAGGCAATATTATGACAATTAAAACATCAAATTTAGGTTTTCCAAGGTTAGGTAGAAAAAGAGAATGGAAGAAAGCAATCGAAGGATACTGGTCAAACAAATATGATTTAGAAACTCTTCACCAACAATTAACAGATTTACACAAAGAGAACTTATTACTCCAAAAAAATTACAATTTATCTAGTATTCCGGTTGGAGATTTCTCATTATATGATCATATCCTTGATGCATCATTACTTTTTAATATCATCCCTGAACGCTTTCAAGGTAAAGACGTAGATGATGATTTATTATTCGATATTGCCAGAGGTAATAAAGAACATGTTGCAAGTGCATTAATCAAATGGTTCAACACAAACTATCACTATATCGTTCCAGAATGGGATCATGCTGAACCTAAATTAAATAAAAACGTGTTACTTGAGCGTTTCAACTATGCACAATCACTTAATATAAATGCGCATCCAGTTATTGTAGGCCCAATTACATTTGTTAAATTATCTAAAGGTGGCACGCAGTCATTTGAAGAAAAAGTAAATACACTTTTACCATTATATAAAGAAGTTCTACAATCATTAGTTGACGCAGGTGCTGAATATATTCAAATCGATGAGCCAGCATTAGTTACCGACGATAGCTCGGAATATGAAACTATCACACAAGCTGCCTATGATTATTTCTCTGAGGCTGGTTTAGGTGAACACTTAGTACTACAAACTTATTTCGAACGCGTTAACTTAAAATTCTTAAATGGTCTCCCTGTTAAAGGGTTAGGTTTAGATTTCGTACATGACAATGGATTTAATCTACAACAAATTAAAGCAGGCGATTTAGACAGCTCTAAAACACTTCATGCAGGAATTATCGACGGCCGTAACGTTTGGGCTGCTGATATTGAAGCTAAAAAAGAACTAATTGAAACGTTACAAGCATATTCAAATGACCTTGTAATCCAGCCTTCATCTTCACTATTACACGTTCCTGTGTCACTAGATGATGAAACACTAGATACTTCAATCGCTGAAGGTTTGAGCTTCGCTACCGAAAAATTAGATGAATTAGATGCACTCAGACGCTTATTCAATGATAGCGATGATTCAAAATATAATGAGTTGAAGGCACGTTATGAACGTTTCCAAAACCAATCATTTAAAAATCTTGAATACGATTTTGATAGTGTACGTACTTCAAGACAATCAGCTTTTAAAGAACGTAAAAAAGCACAAGACGCACGCCTAAATTTACCAGATTTACCAACAACGACGATTGGTTCTTTCCCACAATCTCAAGAGGTTCGTAAGTATCGCGCAGATTGGAAAAATAGTCGTATCACAGATGCAGCATATAAAGACTTCTTAAAAAATGAGATTGCTCGTTGGATTAAAATTCAAGAAGACATTGGTCTAGATGTACTTGTACATGGTGAATTCGAACGTAACGATATGGTAGAATTCTTTGGTGAAAAACTACAAGGTTTCCTAGTAACGAAATACGGTTGGGTACAATCATACGGTTCACGTGCGGTTAAGCCACCAGTTATTTATGGAGATGTAAAATGGACAGAACCACTTACTGTCAAAGAAACACTATATGCGCAAAGTTTAACTGACAAACCAGTTAAAGGCATGTTAACTGGCCCTGTCACTATTTTAAACTGGTCATTTGAACGTGTTGATTTGCCACGTGAAGATGTCCAAGATCAAATCGCATTAGCAATTAATGAAGAAGTATTAGCACTTGAAAATGAAGGTATTCAAATCATCCAAGTTGATGAACCTGCTTTAAGAGAAGGCTTACCGCTTCGTTCAGAGTATCATGCAGACTATTTAGATAAAGCAGTTCGTTCATTCAAACTGTCAACATCTTCAGTCGCTGATGAAACACAAATTCATACACATATGTGTTATTCTCAGTTTGGTCAAATCATTCATGCAATTTACGACTTAGATGCAGACGTCATTTCTATTGAAACATCGCGTAGCCATGGTGATTTAATTCAAGACTTTGAAGACATCACATACGATTTAGGTATCGGTTTAGGCGTATATGATATTCATAGTCCACGTATTCCAACTGAATCAGAAATTACAGAAGCAATTAACCGTGCTTTACAAGAAATTGATCGTTCACTATTCTGGGTAAACCCTGACTGTGGTTTGAAAACACGTAAAGAAGATGAAGTTAAAGAAGCACTTAGCGTGTTAGTAAATTCCGTAGATAAATTACGTAAATCAACAAATACTGCAACTGTTTAATTACAATCGTGTAGGTGATGCCAATGAGTTATCCTTTATGGAAGCAATTAGAACAATTAAAATCATCAACGTGGGTCGACCTGACCCACACCTTTGATGAAACTATTCCCTGTTTCAGTGAATTTGAACGTGCCAAAGTTTCAACACTTTTCAATGTTCCAGACGATGGCTTTTATGTTCAAAATTGGAATATTGTAAGTCAGTATGGTACTCATATTGACGCCCCTATTCACTTTGTAGAAAATACACGTTACTTACATGAATTAAATTTAAAAGAATTAGCCCTACCACTTGTAGTTTTAGATTTTTCACAAAATGTAGCGGAAGATGCCGATTTTATTTTAACGCGTAGTCATATTGAACAATGGGAAGCTGAGCATGGCACAATTGAACCTGAGACATTTGTTGCCTTTCGCAGTGATTGGTCAAAACGTTGGCCAAATATCGAAGCATTTGAAAATAAAGACTCCGATGGTAACCAACATTTACCAGGTTGGGGGCTAGACGCTTTGAAGTATTTACTTGAAGAACGTAAAGTTAAAGCGATTGGTCATGAAACTTTCGATACAGATGCCTCAGTAGATATTGCAAAAAACGGTGACATCATAGGTGAACGTTACGTGTTAGGTCAAGACACCTACCAAGTTGAGCTACTAACCAATTTAGATCAATTGCCTAATCGAGGCGCAATCATTTATGCCATTAGCCCCAAACCGAAAGATGCACCAGGGTTCCCTGTTCGTGCATTCGCGATAAAACCTTAAACTTAAAACATAAGATTAGTACCATCCATATAAAGGTCCGAGGCATACATATATGTCTCGGACCTTTATTAATACATCAACCTGAAGCAAATTATTCCTACACATAAAATCAAAGGTGCTCTTATTGATTTTCATGCTCATTATGTATTGTCTTTAGCCTAGTAAACATTTTGAACCAAACATTTGCGTTCTTAGTTATCTTTACCTGATTGTGAGTCAGAAATCTCTTTAGAACAATAAAGTTTTGGGTTCTTTTTATTTATTTCATAGTACAAAATATATAGGTCATTAGTTTGATTTTCCATAAATGATAATCCATATCATTTAAAATAATTTAATCAATGTTATAATTCAAGAAAATTCAATATAGTTTATTTTGGGTGTTTTCCACCTATTTTCTATATAAATACTATAAATAGAGGTGACTTTTTTGCAACTTAATCAAACCAACACCCCTTTTAACGAGGAGCAATTGGCGCTCATAAATCAACTACTACCAATGCTTTCGACAGAACAGCAACATTGGTTAAGTGGTTACCTTATCAACCCAAATGCACATCAGTCTGAGCACGATACTTCAGCAACACAAGAACCAAACACCGCAGACAACACAGAGTATGAAACAGATAATACAACTTCTATAGTTAATTCAGCAGAACCTATAGATGTTAATATATTATATGGTACAGAAACAGGTAACGCTGAAGAAATTGCCGAAACATTTGAAGGTAAGTTGAAAGAACATAATTTTAATGCACATTTATGGGATATGGATGATTTCCCTAAAGAATCATTAAGCGATGTTGAACATCTCTTTATCATTTGTTCAACACAAGGTGTGGGTGAACCCCCTATTAATGCTTTAGATTTATATGACTACCTTCATAGCGATGAGGCGCCTCAACTAGAAAGTGTTAACTTTGCAGTATTAGCTCTTGGTGACCAAGACTTTCCAGATTTTTGTCAGGCCGGCAAAGACTTCGATCATATTCTAGGTGAACTTGGTGCAAATAGAATAGCTGACCGTGTGGATTGTGATTTTGACTTTGAAGAAACTGCCGAGCAATGGATTTCAAATATGCTTGAATTGCTTTCTCAAACATCAACGAATATAGCTACGATTGATGAAGATGATGAACCTGTCACTATAGATGAACCTGAAGTGCCATTTTCCCGATCAAACCCTTTTCAAGCAGAAGTGTTAACAAATACAGTACTCACACAACCAGAAGCTTCTCGTGAAGTACGTCACTTAGAATTATCACTTGAAGGTTACTCTGAAACATACGAACCTGGAGATAGCCTAGTCGTTATGCCGCACAATGACTTAACATTAGTTTCAAGTTTAATCTCAGCATTAGGTTGGGAAGCTGATACTAATATTCAACTAAGCGACAATGATGCGCCACGCTCACTTAAAGATGTATTGTTATATGACTTTGAAATTTCTAAATTAACACCCGCGCTCTTGCACAATGCGGCAGAATTGTTTGGCAACCCAATGTTAAATGCAAATGTCCAAAAATCAGAATGGATTCAGAATTATATATATGGTAGAGATGTGATTGATTTAATTCAAGACTTCACACCCGTATCATTAGAACCTCAAATGCTGCCACAACTATTAAGAAAGTTACCACCAAGAGAGTATTCTATAGCGAGTAGTAATCAGGTCAATCCTTCCAGTGTCGATATTACAGTTCGTGTTGTTAAGTACGAAGCTCATCGTCGCGAGCGTTTTGGCGTTTGTTCTGTACAACTAGCAGAACGGACGCCTATAGGAGACCAATTACCCGTATACCTTAAAAAGAATCCAAATTTCAAATTTCCTTATGAAGCTGATACACCAGTGATTATGATTGGAGCTGGAACTGGAATAGCACCATACCGCGCTTACCTTCAAGAGAGAGCTCACTTAGGTCTAAAAGGATCACAATGGCTCATCTTCGGTAATCAAAATTATTACCACGACTTCCTCTATCAAAATGATTTAGAGAGTTGGCTTAATGAAGGTGTATTAAGTAAATTAGATTTAGCTTTTTCAAGAGAAACAGAAAATAAAATTTATGTTCAACATCGCATTGAAGAAAATAGTGCTGAATTTTACCAATGGATTACTCAAGGCGCTATTATTTATCTTTGTGGTAATAAAGACGAGATGGCAAGTGGCGTCCATCAATCACTGATCAACGTTCTTAAGAGAGAAGGTAATTACAACCAAGTAGACGCTGAGAACTATTTGACAGAAATGATAAAACATCAACGTTACCAACGTGACGTATATTAATCTGTGGAGCCAGTAACTTAATTTCAATAATGTTTTAATTATCATTAACTATAAAAGTGTTATGCATGCACAGACAAACGTAAGCTGAATCCATGATTAAATTACACTTAAATTTTAAAAGGTGGCTATTATATGACACAATTTGCAATCACTTATGACAATGCATTAATACTAATTAATAAGGAACATAACGAAATCCAACTCGAAAGAAAACTGGAAGGTATGAATATCATTTCAATAGCTCAAGACCCTAACGCTAAAGACATTCTTTATTGCGGCACGTTTGATCGTGGTTTATGGAAAAGTGTGGACAAAGGTCAAAATTGGTTCCCTATTGGTACACGTTTCACATACAATAGCCCCTTCAAACATGATGACATTCACATGACTTCTATCACTGCAGTTACAGTTATAGATACAGGCAATCATCATAGTTCTGTGCTCGTAGGTACTGAACCTAGCGCTTTATTCATATCAGATGATCAGGGAGATTCATTTGAATTACTCACTGATTTTAGTCATATTGCTGGTAAAGAACACTGGTTCTTCCCACCTAGACCACATACTCATCATGTGAAATGGTTTGATACAAATACTAAATCATCAAATGTCATTAACCTTACAATTGAAGCTGGTGGTTTTATACAATCTACAGATTTAGGCCAACATTGGTCAGCACCACAAACACAAGATACACCTATTGATATTCACGTGTTAAAAAGCCATCCAGATTATCCGAATAAATTGTACGGAGTATTAGGTGATGCTTTCTTAAATGGTGGACGTGATACATTTATTGAAAGTGATGATTATGGTAAGACTTGGACAACGTTTATTAAAGGAATTGAACACAGATATGGCTATGGTTTAGCGATAAATTCTCAAAACCCAGATAATATTGTCATCGCTACTTCAAACTCTCCATATAACGCACATAACTATGGAGACAACACCTTTTCAACCATTTACACTATTAATAAAGTACAAGATAGTGAGTGGACTGAAGTAACTACAGGACTCCCTTCCCCAAATGGCACATTGGTTTCATCTATTACCGAGCTAGATGGCACCTTTTATATTGCCAATAATAATGGAGTCTATTACTCAGATGATGGTGGTATCAATTGGACAGCATTTGATATCACATGGCCAGATTCACTCACATCTCAACACGCACATCAATTTATTACTTTAAATTAGAAATTGTTAAACGCATAACCTTAGATCTTGGTTGTTGACCAAAATTTAAGGTTATTTTTTTGCGCAAACATAACAATATTTAGCGGAATATATACCACTTAACCGTAAATACATGCCACTTATATAATTTATATAGTATTTATAGTTAAAATTTGTTTTACTTATGGCAATAGGAGGTGTGTCTTTATGGATTTAGAAATAATACACGATAATAATTTACCCAAGGGCAAGGTTATCATTCAAAGTCACAAACATACTGAACAATTACCAGAAATTATCGCTTTTATGAAGCAACTATCTCAAAACAAATTATTTCCCGGAAAATATAATAACGATATTTACTATATCAAACATCAAGATATTATTAGTTTTCGTATAGAAAATAAAGTTCTAACGATTATAACGTCAGACCATCAATACACCAGTACTCAACGCTTATATGAAGTTAAATTACAAATTAGCATGCAATTTCTACAGATTTCAAAATCTGAAATAATTAATATCAACTATATCGATCATTTGAAACTAAATAAAAATGGCACTATCGAGATTCGTTTTACTAATAATGACTTCACATACTCTTCAAGGAGATATTTGCCATTAATCAAGGAGGCTTTAAAATTATGAAACGTTTATTTCGCGGGGCAACCATTGGTATTGCCATTGGTGTCATCATTGCTTTAATCTTTTCATCTATTTTTGCTCGCACAGCTTTTCATCCTGTCTCACCGGTATCAACCATGGGACACTTCTATTTTCAACATTTAAACGAATTACAAATTATGCTTATTTCAGTTGTTATCTGGGCCTTAATTGGTGTTAGTTTCAGTTTTGGCGAACTCATATTTTCAAGTTCTAGAAAATCGCTCTTGTTTAAAACATCACTTCATTTTAGCCTTATGTTTATGCTTATGTTGCCTTTAGCTATACTAGCAGGATGGTTTCCACTTAAATTATCAGCAATTTTGTTTTTTATCATCATCTATACAATTACTTATTTTATAATTTGGATCATAGAAACGAGACGCAATCAAAACGATATCAATGAAATTAACGCTATGCTTTCTAGCAGAAGGAATGATAAAAATGAACAAAGGTAGATATACTGTGTTACCAAGCAAACCGATTACTCTATTCTTAATTGGCCTTCGTGTGAACAAGTGGTATAAAATTCATAAATGGTTACCCGTTCTTTTAGCTATGCCGCCTATGCTCAAGGAGTTATTAAATAATAAGTCACTCGGGTGCCTATCTTATGAAATGTTTTTTAAATATCGTGGCGTGATGATAGTCCAATATTGGGAGTCGAATGAACAACTTTTAAATTATTCAAAAATGCCAAAACACTTAAAAGCGTGGCGCAAATTTTCAAAGGCGTTAAGGCAAAATGACGCTGTCGGATTCTATCATGAGACTTATAATTCAGAATCAAAGCAATATGAAAATATTTATCTCAATATGCCAGACTTTGGTCTAGGTAAAGCACGTGCATATGATAATCAAATGGTAAATAATGCAACACAGTCTGCAAAGCAAAGACTACGTGCTCAAAAATAACCTCAGCTTCATTGTTATAAAAGTAAATGCATATTAAACATAATAAGGCCGAGACATCATGTTTAGTGTCCCGGCCTCAGAACGTTGACAAACCCTTCGCAAATCAATGCGAAAGGTTTGTTTATTTTCTATTTTAAATAAATTTTTCAAAATAGTAGTAATCTTTCAGACCATTAATGGTCCTTTTATTAGCCACATTGCGATTTTTTAAGATTCATGTCAGCACAAATCAGTGTGATATCCATAAAAACTTTGTCATGACTCCTATACCTCGTTCATCGCATACCACGCTGCACTTTTGCATCATCAAATCTTCTCTCTACTGTTTGACTTCGCATTTTATATTGTTTTTTACTATATCCACCAATCTTATATATTCAACATAAACACCATCACTGTTTAATTTACATATATTATCATAATTTTTTTGTCATATTGGCAGTGGTTTATGCCGACTCCTGCGGGAATAGCACTAGCCGAAGACTACAGGCTAAGGCAGTGCCCGCGGAAAGCGTGCATAAAAAACTGCCAACAAAGTCGGAGACTTTGTCGACAAACTGAGGCCGTGACATCAAATATGATGTCACGGCCATTATTATATTGATTATATATTACCTTATATATTCGAAGATGCCTGCAGCGCCCATGCCGACACCGATACACATTGTTACCATGCCATATTTTGTATCTGGTCTTTTCTTCATTTCTGATAATAATCTCCCCACCAACATAGCACCGGTCGCGCCTAGTGGATGTCCTAATGCAATTGCACCACCATTGACATTCGTCTTCTCAGTATCTAATCCAACTTCTCTCATAGATGCTAATGTTTGAGATGCAAATGCTTCATTTAATTCTACTAAATCTATATCGCTAACATCTAAGTCAGCTTGTTTTAACACTTCAGGAATCGCGTAAGCGGGTCCGATACCCATTAATTTAGGATCTACACCAACAGCTTTAAATCCTACAAAGCGTGCAATTGGTTTAACACCTAATTCCTTTACTTTTTCTCCAGACATCACAACTACGAATCCGGAACCATCTGTTAATGGTGCAGATTGTCCAGCGGTCACTGTGCCGTCAGCCTTAAATACTGTACGTAGCTTAGCAAGTGCTTCTTTATTTGTGTCGGGTCTAATCAATTCGTCATCTTTAAACACTTCTTTGCTAATAACCGGACCATTTTGATCATAAGTCACCTTATTGACCTCTATAGGAATAATTTCATCTTCAAATTTTCCGGACTGCTGCGCTTCTGCTGCTCGTTGATGACTTTGCACAGCGTATGCATCTTGGTCTTCTCTCGAAACATTATATGTTTCAGCAACCATTTCTGCAGTCAATCCCATAGGATAAGAAACACCAGAATCTTCATCTTGAAGTATTGGATTATTCGTTGGTTCATTGCCTCCCATTGGTACTGCACTCATCAATTCAATACCACCAGCGACAAGGACATCTGCTTGGTCAGCAATAATTTGATTTGCCGCATGTGCAATCGTTTGAAGCCCTGAAGAACAATAGCGATTCACCGTTTGTCCTGGAACTTCATTAGGCATACCTGCAAGTAATGCAATCGTTCGTGCAATATTTTGACCTTGCAAACCTTCTGGGAATGAGTTACCGACAATCACATCTTCTACCATGCTTGGCTCAAATGAACCTCCAACTCTTTCTAATACACCTTTTAATACTTTAGCGGCCACCTCATCTGGTCTTTCATGAGCCATCGCACCATTTTTTGCTTTACCAGCTGCTGAACGTCCATAAGCAACAATATATGCATCTCGCATTTAAGTTCACCCTTTCTTATCCTGATTAATGATTAGTTACGTAGTGGTTTACCTTTTTCTAACATATGTGAAATTCTGTCATACGTTTTTTTGTTTTGTAAAAGTTCTAAAAATCTCTCTTTTTCAAGTTTTTGCAAGTATCTTTGATTAACGTAAGTGTTACGCGGAATATCTCCACCCGATAATACTTCTGCCACTTTCAACGTAATTTCATAATCATAGTCACTGATAAAATGACCCATACGTTGTGCGTCTAACTGGCCTTCAGCTAATGCTTTAAAGTCTTTTCCTAACGCTATATATTGTGTTTTTGGCGTTGGCACATAATTTGTTTCCGCTTCATAACGCGCTCTGTTTAAGGCTACCTCTACACGTCTTTCAGTATTTAAAATTACTGTATCTGTATTTCTTAAATAACCAAATTGGATAGCTTCATAGGCATTAGTTGAAACTTTAGCAAAACCTATTTGCATTAATATATCCGTAATTGATTTTTGTTTATCATCATTTTTATGATTCGTACGTAGCACTCTATCTGTTAATTCAGCGAGCCCACCACCAGCAGGTAACAAGCCAACTCCTGTTTCAACAAGACCTATATAAGATTCACTTGCAGCAACTACAATTGGTGAATGTAAAACTAACTCACAACCACCACCTAAGGCTCTACCGTGAACTGCTGTCACTACTGGTTTCAATGAATATTTCAATCTAGAGAATACGTGGTGTAGTTGTTCAACTGCTGCGCCAACTTCTTCTACTACACGACCTTCTTCATGTGCTTTTTTCATTTGGAATAAGTTCGCGCCAACACTAAAGTTATTTCCACCGCCATAAATGACCATGCTCGTATAATCTTCGCTTTCTAACTTATTAATTGCATCTAATAAATCATCAAGAAAATCATTAGAGATAACATTATTTTTACTTTGTAGTTTTAACAAAAGTTGGTCTTTATTGGCTACTGATAAATTTGAGTCCTCTTTATCCCAAATTTCTTCATCAATATATTCTGCTACCGGTGTAATTCGCTCGATTGATTCACCTTCACTATAGAATGGGGCAGTACGTTGTTCTATCCAATCTGGTAGCTGACCTAACTCTTCTTTCATACGTGATTTCACACGTTCGAATCCCATTAAATCCCATAGTTGAAATGCTCCTAGTTTCCAATTGAATCCCCATACTAATGCACGATCAATATCTTTGAAGGATTCTGCAGCTTTCGGCACATTAACTGCTGAATAATAGAAATTATTTCTTAACGTTTCCCATAAGAAGACGCCTGCATCATCTTGTGCGTTAAAGATAACGTCTAAATTATTAACTAAGTCTTTACTGAATTTACCTAAAATTTCTAATTGTGGTTGTTCAGGCGCTACATAATCATTCTGTTCTGGGTCAAACACATAACGCTTTTTATCTACTTTTTTATAAAACCCTTGTTTAGTTTTATTACCTAACGCTCCATTTTCCACTAATTTTTCAGACAGCTTAATATCGTGGAAGAAGGGCTGTTCTTCGGGTATACTTTGTAATCCTTTGATAACTGCTATAGCGATATCTAATCCTACTAAATCAGACAAGCCATATGTCCCCATCTTAGGACGCCCAATACTTCGACCCGTTAATGCATCTACTTCTGTTATAGAAAATCCTTGTTGTTCAGCTCTATACATAATGTCATTCATCGTTTGAGTACCGACGCGGTTAGCAACAAATCCTGGCACGTCATTTGCAACAATGACACCTTTACCAAGTACGTCTTCAGCAAATGCCTGCACACGTGCAATAACTTTTTCAGAAGTATTGCTATTTGGAATAACCTCCACTAATTTCATAATACGTGGTGGGTTGAAGAAATGCATTCCAAAGAATCTTTCTTTGTCTTGTGTATCAAATACATTTGCGATTGATTCGATTGGTATTCCTGAAGTATTCGTCGCAAATATCGCTTCTTTTTTGGCAACGTCTTTCACTTTAGTCCAAACTTGATGCTTAATATCTACTTCTTCTTTAACTGCTTCTATATAAATATCTGCATCATCTTGTCCTACTAAATCTTCATTGAAATTTCCGTAAGATAAATTGGATGCAAATGCTAAATCAAATAATTGTGGACGTTTAGGATTTGTTATAATCTCATATGCTTTTCTTGAAATTTTATTAGGATCATTTTCATCAATCACAATATCTAGCAGTTTTACTTTTAGTCCTGCATTAACAAGCAGTGCTGCGATTTGACTGCCCATTGTACCTGCGCCTAATACTGTTGCTTTTCTTATCGTCATACTAAACCCTCCAAATTTTTTCTTGAATTACATATATGTGTGCTAAATAAATGCCGAATCACCCGTGATTGCTCTTCCAATTACTAAGGCGTTAACTTCATGTGTGCCTTCATAAGTGTAAATAGCTTCAGCATCTGCAAAGAATCTAGCGATATCATATTCTCCAGCTAAAATACCATTACCTCCATGTACACCACGTCCCATAGCTACAGATTCTCTTAATCTTAATGAGTTCATCATTTTCGCAGTTGAGGTCGCTACTTCGTCGTACTCTCCATTAGCCTGCATGCGAGCAAGCTGTGCACATGTGGCCATTGCTTGCGCTAAATTACCTTGCATCATGGCTAATTTTTCTTGAATTAACTGGAACTTACTAATCTCTTTACCAAACTGTTTACGTTTTGTTACATAGTCTGTCGTTGCTCTCAAAGCACCAGCCATAGCGCCTGTAGCCATATATGCAACACCAGCACGTGTAGAGTACAAGACTTTCGCAATATCTTTAAAGGAATTAATATTTTGCAAACGTTTATCCTCTTTGACGACTACATTTTTCAATCGAATTTTTGCGTTAGGAACAATTCTTAATGCTATTTTATGTTCTAACAGTTCAATTTCCACACCTTCTTGACTTGGTTCAATGATGAAACCTTTTGGCTTACCTGTATCGACATCAACCGCATATACAGGCATAACATCAGCTACATTTGCTCCGCCAATCCATTTCTTCTCACCATTGATAATCCATTCATCGCCTTCTCTTTTAGCCGTCGTTTCTAATCCACCTGCAACATCAGATCCATGCTCTGGTTCAGTTAATGCAAAACATGTACGCAATTCATGAGATTGTAATTTTGGTAAGTAGTAAGCTTGTTGTTCTTTACTACCACCAAACCAAAATGAATTATGTCCTAATCCTTGATGGACACCTAACAATGTCGCTAAAGAGACATCAAATCTTGCTATTGTATATGACATAAAGAATTGGAACATTTGGCTTGGTGTTTGCGCACCTTCACGACCTTCAAAAAGTAATGGGTTTCTGAAATAATTTAATTTACCTAACTCTTCGAAATAACCTTCTGGTTCAGTAGCATTTAACCAATGCTCATTGACTGAATCTCGGTATTTTTCTTCTAACATGTCATTCAACTGTTTTAGCAGTTTAACTTCGCCTTCCGTTAAATCTTTCGCAATGCTTAAGATGTCCTCTGGGTATAGTGCTTTGATTGTTTCTTCTTTTGTTGGCATAATTAAAACCTCCATTGTAATGTTTGCGCTTACATTTTTATAGAAAAAAATTTGCTTATTAATTAATTTAATTCATCTTTACCTTGAGCTAACTTCTGAGCTTTATCATTCATGTATTTCTTAAGTTCCAACTTGTCTGCTTTTGAAGTAGAATTTAAAGGCATATGTGTCAGTTTTAGATATAATCTCGGTATTTTATAACCTGCAATGTTCTCTCGCATATGTTTATCTAATTTCTGTTCAAAGTCTGGGTCATCTTCAGTAAGTACAACCGCTGCAGAAACTGATTCACCATATTTAGGGCTATCATATCCGACAACCACACCTTGAGCTACAAGTGGATGTTCTGATAATACCGCTTCAACTTCGGAAGGTAATACATTCTCGCCACCAGTAATAATCATTTCTTTGCGGCGATCAACGATATAGACATCACCATCTTCATCTACTTTGGCTAAATCGCCAGTTAAGAAATATTCACCATGAAACGTTTTTGCAGTTTCTTCTGGTTTATTCCAATAACCTGGTGTCACGTTATTCCCACGAACTCCAAGTTCACCAATTTCTCCAACTTCTACTTCTTCTAAATTATTATCAAATATGCATATATCCATGAACATTACTGGTTGTCCAATACTACCGGGCTTCTGCGCCCCATTCTCTGGTGTATTAACCATGACGAGTGGTGCTTCAGTTAAACCATAACCGTTAATAATAGAATATCCCATACTATTAAATTTCTTTTGAACCATTGGTAATGGTGCTGAGCCACCTTGAATTAAGAAATCGATACTTTCAAAGTTTTTCAGGTCAAAATTTTCAGCTACTAACATTGCATAATACATCGTTGGAATCTGAATTAAATAATTTGGCTGGTACTGAGCCATTAAATCATTTAAAGATTCGCCATTAAAGTAACGTTGCAGTATAAGCGTGCCACCAGCCATTAATAAAGGTAGTGTCAAATCGTTAAACCCTAATACATGAAACATAGGTGTTGAAATAATAGTTGTGTACGTCGAATTAATTTTATAAGTTAGCGCTATATTAATTGGATTATTGACAAAAGAATCATATGAAAACATAACTCCTTTAGGCAATCCCGTCGTACCACTTGTATACATTAAAGAAGCTAAATCACTTCCTTCAACACTTACAGTATTGAAAGGGCGATGTTGTGTTGGGTCTACAATGTCATCATATACTTTTGAGTCTATATCCATGTGTAGTAATTCATCTGCAACGCCTTCTAAACTTGAAACATGCTTTTCAGCGTAGAAAATGAGTTTCACATTTGAATCAGTGATAACACTCTCAATCTCCTGCGTTTTTAAACGCCAATTAATCGGCAAGTATACTGCACCTAATTTAAATGAAGCAAACATCAAATCTAATAGCGCTACATCATTAGGTGTGAATATACCGACGACATCACCACGTTTAATACCTTGATCTTGTAAATAATTGGCTAAGTTTTCTGCACGAATATTCAAATCTTTATAGGACCATTCAGTGCCTTTGAATGGATCAATCACTGCGGCTTTATTATCGTCAAACGTTGCTCTTGTTTTAATCCAGTCGTAGTTCATATTTTTCTCCCCCTTATTTAAATACGATGTTCCGACTTAATTGCTTGAGACAATCCTCCCCATTCATCTTGATAAATATCGCTATCGGTCACTTTGATATCATCTGCAATGATAGGTTTAAATGCCATATGTGCTAAAATGTCTTTTTCTAGATCCAAGCCAGGTGCTATCTCAAGAAGTTTCAACCCCTTAGACGTTAATACAAAAACTGCGCGTTCCGTTACAAAATAAACTTCTTGCTTTAGTTCCAAAGCGTTGTGGGCGTTAAAATCCGTATTACCAATATTATTTACAAATTTTGGAGTATGACCCTCTTGCTTCACAGTTACTTTGTTATTTTCATACAATAGTTGACCCCCGACAACCATCGAACCTGAAAAAACAATGGTGTGCACTGTTTGGCTGATGTCTATAAAGCCGCCACAACCATTCATTTTATCTCCAAACTTTGAAACATTTACATTTCCATATTGATCAACTTCGGCAAAACTGAGATACGCTACATCTAATCCATCGTTATAAATGAAATCCCATGTCATGTCGTGTCTCATACGAGCACTCAAATTATAATTCATACCAAATCGCGATCCACTACTGATTAAACCACCGAAAACACCTGTATCAATATTTGGTTGTACTAGATGATTCACTTGTTCTTCAATTAACACATTGGATAATTCATTATTTATGCCAAAACCAATACTGATTACGTCTCCCTCGAGTAGAAATTGAGCTGCACGTCTCAAGATTACTTTACGGGTACCTAAAGCTATATATGGTTCTCGCATCTTAACAATTTGATAATGACCAGAGAGTGCTGGATCATAATGTGTTTGTACGACCTGTCTATGAAGCTTTGGATTCGTATTAATCACTACATAATCCACTAGCTTTCCTGGAATAAATACATCGCTTGGGTTAAAGCTGCCTTTTTCTACAACATCTTTAACTTGAACAATCACTTTTCCTTTATTCCTATGCGTTGCAGCCGCCAAACTATAACCTTCGCCTAAATGGGCCTCATGAGTCATATAAATATTTCCATCTGTGTCGGCATATGTACCTCTTAATAGTGCTATATCAATATCAGGAAAATGATACTGTAAATACTTTTGATCATTAATTTCTATCAATGACACTAAATCCTCTGTTGTACATGTATTGACTTTACCTCCTGAATAACGAGGATCTACATTGGTATTTAGGCCGATTTTAGATATTATGCCTGGTGAAGCGTGTGTTTTATTTCTATAGTGTGTCGTAATCACACCTTGTGGTAAATAATATGCTTCAATGTCATTATTGCGCATTGCATTGATGGTTTCTGGTGAACCAGTAATGATGCTTGTAATTAATCGCTTAATCATACCCCTTGTTGTAAAAGAATCTAAATCATAACTATCTCCACGATAATCACTAATGTCATTCGCTAGCATAAAAGTAAAATCCTTAAAAGATTGATCTTCATCATTATGTTCGACTAACGTTTTCAATATCTCAGCTGGTAAATTAGCCGTTGATAAGGCTGCCAGAGCTATAACATCACCTTTTTTAATGATGCTTGTTAAATCTGAAAATGGAATAATTTTCATATAGGTGTCTCCTATCTTTATTTAATCCAAACTATTATACATAATTTCCCCTTTTAAAGCCTCTCCTTTTTTATAAATGTAAGCCCTTACATGTAATATACCATTATTTTTGAAAATTATGCAAAAATTTCAAAAATTACAATTAAATTCCTTTTTCGCAACTTATAATCAAGATATTTATCAACTAAACATCATCTGCAAACTAATATTTTCATCTAATCTACTTAATGTTATCTGGTAATAATATAGAGGCAATAATACCTGAGAGTGCTTGTGATGATTGGTTAATAGTCTACTATTATTCAAGTTCTATAAATCATAAGAATTTTATTTTTGTGAAGAAAGTTAACGTTTTAAGTTATGTTTTTTTACACAAATTTTGAATACAAAAACTTTTATAATAATATGTAAATGTAATATAAATTCAAAACAAAGGGGTGCTTGATTATGTTATCTGGATTATTAGGACCAATCGTTGATTTAATTGCTGCTTTAGGACTTTAATTCTCTGACTCAGAATTCATAGACAATACTTCATATTCTCACTTCATAGGAATGTTGATGATATCAATTTAAACAAGGGGGGCGCTTGATTATGTTATCTGGACTATTAGGACCAATCGTTGATTTAATTGCTGCTTTAGGACTTTAATTTCTTTGACTCAGAATTCATAGACAATACTTCATATTCTCACTTCATAGGAATGTTGATGATATCAATTTAAACAAGGGGGGCGCTTGATTATGTTATCTGGACTATTAGGACCAATCGTTGATTTAATTGCTGCTTTAGGACTTTAATTAAACACAATCAGTGCATTGTTATAAACATCAAACTAAAACACTTTCGCCGAATTTATTAAGCGAAAGTGTTTTTTATATCTGGACAGCTACGATCGTCTGCTTTTTTAAAATAAATAAAAGCGAAACTTAACAATTATGTATATATCGCGCATCATATAATTATAAATATCGAATTTATATATTAGGTTAACCTAAATATATTGTTAAGAAGATGAAAATATGTCATAATTGCACACATGGTTTTTAAGTGAACAAGTAAATAATTATGAAATACTTTGTATGAATGTGATGTCTATCACCTTCCCTTAAATAAGACACCCTAGTGATTGGAGATGATAAAATGAAAGTAAACAATAATATTCTAGAAAGAAATAACGCGTTATTCAATAAGTATGAAGCGTTATTGAAAATGATTCAACAAGGAGAAGATAGTCAATTTATATATAGTTTTTCTTGTTTACATCCATATGAAAAAAGTGAATTTTTCTTGCTAGTGGATGAAGAAGAAAGGTTATATATGTATCACTGTCTAAATTCGGAAGAAATGGCACAAATTTTAAGTAATACCGAAAGCCTAAGACAAGATATGTCAATTATCTTTAAAGAAATGCCTAATGATTTTTCTAGAGAAGCAATATTAAAAATGTCAGATGACGATGCAACTTATGTATTAAACTTATTAGATAATGATCAAAGATTAGAAATTTTCAACTCCTTACCAGATCAGAAAGCATATGAGCTTAAAAATTTAATGAGTTACCACCACGAAACTGCTGGCAGTATCATGACAACCGAATATATATCAATTTCACCAACAATGACAGCTGGAGATGCATTGAAGCATATTAAGACACGTTCCGGCAAAGTACAAACGATTTATGTAGTCTATGTAGTAAATAACGATAATGAACTTATTGGCGTGCTTTCTCTCAGAAACATTATTAATTCAGATCCTACCCAACGTATTAGCGATGTGATGAATTCAGATGTTATTAAAATTGAGAGTTTTATAGATCAAGAAGAAATTGCACATGTGATGCGTAAATATGATTTCTTAGCCATCCCAGTAGTTGACAACTATAATCATCTAGTAGGAATGATTACTGTAGATGACATCATTGATGTAATCGATAAAGAAGCAAATGAAGACTATCTAAAAATGGCCGCTCTTGACCATGTGAGCGATGCAGAGGGCACAGTCATTAATAGAGCAACTAAACGTTTACCTTGGTTAATATTACTTACCTTTTTAGGGATGATTACTGCCACTATACTAAGTTCTTTTGAAGATACTTTAGCTAAAGTGTCATTGCTCGCAGCGTTTATTCCTATTATTAGTGGTATGTCCGGTAATACAGGTACACAATCATTAGCAGTATCAGTAAGAGGGATATCTACAGGAGAAATGAAAAGGAAAAATAAATTTAAGCACGCCCTAAAAGAATCAACGAGCGGCTTAATCACTGGTAGTGTATGTGGATTTATCCTCTTTTTAGTTATAGTAATTATTTATAGCCAACCTTTATTAGGTTTGATTGTAGCTATCAGTTTAACAATTGCTATGACAGTAGGTACTACAATTGGTTCATTAATACCATTCTTAATGACTAAGATAGGTATTGACCCAGCTGTCGCTAGTGGTCCCTTCATCACAACGATTAACGATATAGTAAGCATGCTAGTATACTTCAGCCTTGCTACAACATTTATAAGTTCTCTCACTTAAAATATGTTCCATTTAAAACGTCACTACTCAATTATTTGAGTATGTGGCGCTTTTTTTAACTTCCTTTAACTCACTCGATATACTTATTAATTTAAACACCGTCTGGTTAGGCATTAGTCAGTCACTGAACATTTAAAATAGTATTAGAATGAAATAATAATCTAATTTAGGTAAAAAGATTTTATCGCCCCACTACTAAGTCAAAATGACTAGGATTGGTGGGCATAAAAGATTTACCTGAGATGAAATTCTTATATAATCACTACTTATATGCACAAGTAGACGACCTGAACAAAGGCTCATGCAGACGCCCCATCCTTATAAACAAAAAAACGGCAAGGCTAGACAAGAATCTAATTTTACTCATTAGATATCGCCGTCTTGGCCTCACCATTTTTAGTTTATTGAAGTTTTTACTTATAGTGTAAATGTCCCTCTAGTGCTATTAATTTTCTTTATTTTTTCAATCCATCTGTAAGCACATCTAAATTATATTCAAGGTATTTCAAATAAGTATCTGCTTGCTCACCTTTTTTACCTATTTCATCTGAATAGATTGGCTTTTTATAAATAGGTACACCAGTTTCGTTAGATACTGTTTTCATTGGACGTGTATCGACGTTAGATTCTACAAATAAAGTAGCAGGTTTATTACTTTTTATAAATTTAGTTAAATCTTTGATTTGATTTGGAGTGCCATTCTCATCCGTATCAATTGGCCAAATATAACCTTCTTTTAGATCATAACGGTCAGTCAGATATTGAAAAGCTTGCTCACTAGCTACAAATACACGGTCTTCTTCAGGGATACTACCGAGTTGTTGGTTATAGTCATCCTCAATGTTATTTAATTTCTTTAAATATTCTTTTTCATTAGCTTCATAATAACTTTTATATTTGGGATTTCTTTCTGATAATGATTTTGTAATATTTTTAATCATTTTTTCTCCAACATTTGGGTCGATGAAAGCATGTGGATTTACTTCTTTATTACCATCTTCGTCTTTAATGTACTTAGGTGAAATTCCTTCTGATGCTTTAATAGCATTCTTTTTAGAAAAATCAGTAGAACTTAAAGCTTTAGAGAGCCAGCCTTGTTCTCCACCTTCTAAATTCAACCCATTATAAAAAACTAAATCAGCTTGAGATAAATGTTTAATGTCGCTTGGTTATGGCTCGTAATCATGTGGATCTGTACCAGTCGGAACAAGATTGGTTACTTCCACATGTTTCCCACCTATTTCTTTGACCATATCCTCAATCATTGAAAAACTTGTAACGACTTTGACTTTATCTTTATCAACAGCTTTCAACGTATCGTCAGAATCAGCGCCTTTTTGATTATTGCCACATGCTGATAATATTACCGTTAATAACGCTGTAGCTAAAATTAATATTAGCTTTTTCATTGTGAGACCTCCTGTCTATGATTTAATCGTTTTCCATAGCAATCCATTTTTCGGTGCTAAGAAGAATGTAATGATGAATATAATTGTAAGTACTAACACGATGACTACGCCTGATGGTAAATTGAATGTCACGCTAAAGAACAGGCCAATCACAGATGACACCATACCTATCAACGCAGAAGTTAAGATCATCGTTGATAACCTTTTGGTCAATAAATAGGCCGTAGATGCTGGCGTAATTAATAATGAAACAACTAAAATCACACCTACTGTTTGTAGTGAAGCTACAGTTACTAACGTTAATAAAACCATAAGCGTATAGTGGATGAATTTTACTGGTAAGCCAGACGCAGCTGCCATTGTGGGATCAAAACTGGATAGTAAAAATTCTTTATAAAATACAATAATGACTATCAAGACAATCGCTACTACAATAAATGTGATAGTTCTATCTTCTGGCTTCACAGTTAACACGTTACCAAATAAAATTTCTGTCAAATCTATGGATGACTGTGCTTTAGTAATTAGTAATACACCCAGTGCTAAAAATGAAGAAAATACAATACCTATTGAAGAATCACTCTTAATCTTACTGTTTTGATTAACAAAACCAATGCCTAATGCCGCTAGTACACCAAATACCACAGCCCCATAAAAGAAATTAATCCCCATCATATAAGAAATTGCTACACCAGGTAGGACAGCATGTGAAATCGCGTCTCCCATTAAAGCAAGACTTCTAAGTACAATAAAGCACCCTATAACACCACAAATCATCCCTATTACAATTGAAGTAATGAGCGCTCGTTGTAGAAAACTAAATTCAAATACATCGTGTATAAACTGACTAGCCATGATGCGCCCCACTTTCTGAAGCGATTAAAATATCAGTACCGTAGGCAGCTTTTAAATTACTGCTATTAAATACTGTCCCTACCGAACCAAAATCAATTAATCGTTTATTTAAAATAATTAAACTATCAAAGTATTTCTCTACTTTAGATAAGTCATGATGAACAATTAAAATTGTTTTACCTTTTTGAGATAACTCTTTTAACAATTTGACGATAATTTCTTCACTTGTAATATCGATACCTACAAAAGGTTCATCTAATAAAATAAGATCTGTTTGTTGAACGAGTGTTCTCGCAATAAGTACACGTTGAAATTGTCCACCTGATAGCTCTCCAATTTGATTATCTTTATACTCAAGCATATTTACTTTTTTAAGTGCCAATTCAGCCTCATGTTTTTGTTTTTTACGTGGTAATTGCCACGGTTTTAATACCGGATAAAACCCTAACATCACACAATCTAAAACTTTCATTGGAAATGTTGAATCAATATTACTTTTTTGTTCGACATATGAAATATTTTTAGGTTGCTTAGCTATTGGCAAATCGTTGAAGCGTACTATGCCTTTATGCGGCATCAAATTAACTATAGACTTAATTAACGTTGTTTTGCCTGCCCCATTAGGCCCGACAATACCTACAATTTGTCCTTTTATAAGTTGGAAAGAAACATCTTGTAACGCTTCTGTTTTATTTTCGTACGTTACAGATAAATTTTTTATATCTAACATGAAATTACTCCTTCCCCTCTTTTCTTATATAAAAACAATAATATTAGGCTAACCTAATTTCAATATTTAGTCAATAAAATCATTTTATTCAAGATGTTATTAAATCAATAATTATATGTTTAACTTTGCAGTTATTTTTAGTTTTAAAACGATTGGCAGATCGAATTTATGTTATCGCTTAAAACCTAAAATATTAAAATTCACTTTTTCCTTATACTTAAAGAAGTAAAAAATAACAGCTAATATTTCTTAAATATAAATAAAAAACTTCCTACCTAAGGCAGAAAGTTTGAAAGTCTATTTATTTTCTAAATTTTTATTTACGATTGCTTTTTTAGATGGAATAGGAACAATAAAACTGGAGAAAGGTAATTTACTTATTAAATAAATCACTAATACTGAAATACATAATACAATGATATATGAAGCAACAAATGTAGACGGATTATCTACAATATCAACATATGGAGTTTGTCTATATACCATAATTATAAAAACGTGAATTAAATAAATTCCCATAGAATAATTACCTATAACTGTTAAAGTTTGAGTTAACAACGTATGATTCTTAACATGGTTATAAAATATAATTAATAAAGCAAGAAAAATTGGTATATATACAATATTAGCAATATTCGTCGAACCATATAAGTTTGTAGTATCAATTTTAATAATTAAATCGATAAATAGAAGGATTCCAATGATTTTGAAATATATTTTATACTTTAAAACAATATCATTAATTTCTTTATAATACTTCGCATAACCGATACCGAGGAAAAAGAAAGATATCCAATTTAAGATAAATGCTTTACTATTAACGAACGTATTTAACATTTCATTATGCAAAGTAACTGCGCCACTACCATAGCTTAACCAAAGCGCATTAATAAGCGTTCCTATTACATATGCAATGATCAGTGGCGCTCCTTTTTTCAGTTTATGCACAAAAGGAAATAACACATAAAATTGAATCACTACTAAAATAAAGTACAAATGAATTTCTGCAGTCCCTAAAAGATAGTACTTAATTATTGGTGTTCCTGCTGGATAATACGTATTCGATAAAAGTATTCTCAATATAAGATATAAAGTAGTCCAAAGTATATAAGGGATTAAAATTTTTGTGAATCTAGATTTAATAAAATAAGGTAGTTCGAACTCACGCTTTAGTGTCGAACTTGTAAGTAAAAAAGCACTAATCACTGCAAAAATAGGTGTCCCTAACCTCGCTATTTGATTAAAATAAGATAAAACTGGGTCTACGATAACACCATTTGAATTATATAATTGTGCCGTTAAATGTATACAAAGCACTAACATCGTTGCTATAGCTCTTATGACTGGTATTTCTCCATAGTATTTCATAAACTGCACCTCTAAATTTGTTATAAGCATTTTGTAAATTTAATAAAATTACAACTAATTGATGATAACATGTATTATAAATTTAAAATACAACTAATACATAATTATAATTCAACACGCATATAATTTGTTCACAAGTTTTCAAGAAATAGATGCACGTTATCTTTTCTTAATATTAATGTAATGAAATTTTTTAATAAAAAGAGGGCAGGATGGAAACTAAAATTTTCAAATTAGTTTCTTAATCCTGCCCTCACAGTATTGATTAGATAGCTATGATATTATTTATTTGCTCGAAATAAATTATGCTTTTATATTTTTAGGAATAATGATTTGCGCTACAATGATGCCTATAATCATCAAGGATACGCCTGTAATCATTGACCAAGCAGCTGCTACACTAGCACTATTTGATACTTGTAATGTCGCGAAAATAGTCGTGTACATTGCTATACCAAAAGCACCGCCTAAAGTAGCACTCATTTTATAAAGTCCTGATGCTAGACCCACCTTTTCATCAGGAATAGTTAATATTGCAACAGTTAAACCTGGCGTTGCACACAAACCATTACCAATGGCACAAATGACAAAACCAAACGTGACAACTGCAATATACCATTCAGATGGTAAAATAGTTAAACTGATAAATATAATACCAATTGCAGGAAAGGCTGGTCCTAATAGTAACATTGGTTTTCCACCATGCTTCATCGATATTTTCTCACCTAAACGAATCATTAAAATTGCCATAATTACATAAGGTACTGTTACTAATCCAGATTGAAATGAACTCAACCCTAGTTCAACCTGGGCATACATATTAAACACCGTTGTAATACCTACAGCTGAGTTTAAAACAAAATTTATCACAGATGATCCCATTAAACCACGATTGCGAAATAACTCAAAATCTATAAATGGTAGGTGTTTACGACGCTCAAAGAAGTAAAATATAATTGTCGAAATAACAAAGATACTTAAACAAATCATTGAAAAAGGACTTGTCCAACCTTGTTCAAAGCCTTGTGTTGCAAATAAAGTAATACTTCCTATAAGTACCGCAAATATTAATATACCTGCATAATCGAAAGGTCGTTTGTCTATAACTTCCTTAGCTTCTTCTTTTGTACCAAGTAATAATAGAAATGCAATAATTGCTATAATAATGGATAGTATAAAGTTAGATTGCCAATTAATATATGTAGCAATCAATCCTCCCACCATAGAGGCTAAACCTATACCACCTACACTACCAATCATTAAATAACTGAAAGCTCTACGTAATGCTTTACCATTAAATTGATCGTTGAACACACCAACTGTTGAAGGTAATAATATAGCTGCAGAAATCCCTTGCAAAATTCTACCAATAAGTAGTAGCGCTGTAATATCAGAAATAATAATTAATAGTGAACCTATAATACTTAAAATAATGCCAATATAAGTCATTTTTAAGCGACCAATTTTATCTGATATATCACCGGCACCCACCATAAAAATACCCGTTGCAAAAGAAGTAATACTAACAGACAAATTCAAAATTCCTGGAGTAGTATGATAGGTCTGTTGAACTGGTGTTGATATATTTATAAACGATTGGGCAAATAGCCAATACGTTAATATACTTAAAACAATTGCTAAAATCAATTTATTGCCAGAGCGTGAATGTTCGCTTGTGCTCATGATGTAAAACGCCTCCTAATATCAATAATAAAGCTAGAATAATGAAAGTTTCTTAAAAACTCTCCTCATTCTACTCCTAACTGATAATATCACAGAAACATTGAATTATTGTGAGCATTATAATGTTTTTAGTTATTTTTTAGTAGTTTTTCATATTCACAACTTATTTAAAGCCTAATAATAAATTAAGTATTTGTACCACACCATCTTCATCATTATTTTTTGCTATTAAATTAGCTTCTTTCTTTAATTCTGGGTATGCATTGTCCATCGCAACTTTATATTTAGCTGCTTTAAACAAATCAATGTCATTTAACCCGTCCCCAAATACTATTGTATCTGTGGGACTTATTTGCAGTAATCTTTGTATTCGCCGAATCGTTGTCCCCTTATTAACACCTAAATCTGCGATATCAATCCACTCATCATCAGAAGCTATAATATAAACCTCTGACTCATAATGCTTTATTTGATTAGCAGTAGTCTTACAATTCCCCATAGCATCATGAACTGAAATTTTTAAGAAATCATCTTCAACTTCAGCAAAATCATTGATATATGTTACGTTTTGAAATGAGCCATGCACAATTTTCTTTTCAATTTCTGGTATGTGATTTAATACATAAGCGCCCTTTTCAGTACAACCTAATATGGTTTGTGTTTGATCAATATCTTGAATCGTCTGTATAATTTCTTTCCCTTTTGTATTTTCAATTTTGGCATTATAAATAAACTCTCCATTATATTTAATCCTCGTTGCACTATCTCCAACAATAAATGTATCTTTGGACAACTCTCCAATAATACTTTCAACACGCTCACATTGTTTTCCAGTACAAAAGACAAAGCGAATTTGATGTTCTTCACAATTTTCTTTTAATAATTGAAAAGATTCGCTATTAAATTGACTGTCACTATTTAAAAAAGTACCATCCATATCTGCAACAATAAGCTTAATATTCACTTTTATGCACCCCTATGATTAATATTTATACTAATTGCATCTATTTGCTAATAGAAAAAACAATATTTACATTCAATAAACTGAGTATTCTATTCTTCAGTGAAAAAATATATAACTTTTACCATATTAATAGTTGATATATAATAAATATATAAATTCAATATACAATAAGCATATAAATAACGCTTTTATTTAAGGAGAGCAAAATATAATGGAGCTCAGACATATGAAGTACTTCGTGGAAGTGGTTAATTTAAAAAGCATGACTAAGGCAGCGTCAAAACTATTTATTACACAGCCTACTATTAGCAATACAATCAAATTATTAGAAGATGAATTAGATGTTACTTTATTTCACAGATTTAAAAACCAAATTTATTTAACAGACGCTGGTGAAGCATTTTTCTTCCAATGTAAAGAGATGCTAAAAATGTATGACAACATTCCTAACGATTTAAGCAATTTACTAGAAATGAAGTCCGGCCATTTAAAAATAGGCATACCCACTATCATTAATATACGAAAACTGATTAATTTAATTTCTCAGTTTCATGAGTCTTATCCAAATGTGACTTTCCAACTTTTTGAAAATGGAAGCAAAAAAATTGAAAATGATATTTATTATGGAGATTTAGATATGGGTATCACCGTTTTACCAACTGACACTAAAATTTTTAGTACTTTTTCATTTTTAGAGGAGTCTCTAAAGCTCGTCGTACATAAAAACCATCACCTCGCTGATAAACAGATGATAGATATAGAAGATTTAGTAAATGAGGAGTTTATTTTATTTAACTCTGACTTTTATCTAAACGATAAAATTATTAATATTTGTAGAAATCATGGATTTAATCCAAATGTTATTTTTGAAACAACACAATGGAGTTTTATTGGAGAAATGCTTTTAAATAATATGGGCGTTTGTGTGCTACCAGAAGGAATTTTAGAATTATTAGACTCTGATTTAACAGCAATAAACATCAATGAAGCATCAATGAAATGGGAGTTAGCACTTATTTGGAGAAAAGATACAATAGTCGATTCACTTACTAAAAATTGGATTAAATTTATACAAGAAAACTTTTTATTGAATGATTAAAGAGCAAGGTATTTGTAAATTTTATACCTTTATAAATTATAGATATTTTATAGTTATAACTGCTCCTCCTATAATTTAATGTGTAATAAATAATAGAAACGGGAGATAAGTTATGGAAAATTATAAGTATCCGAACGACAGTAAAATTATTAGTACTGATCAAGTATTAATTAATGATTTAAACAATTATAATACCTTATTTGGTGGCGTATTAATGAAAAAAATTGATAATAACGCTACTTTATCAGCACGAAGACATGCACGAGTTAAAGAATGTGTGACTGCATCCACAGATTCTATAGAATTTTTACATCCTATTACCCAATTAGACTCTGTTTGCATTGAATCTTATGTAGCTTACACAGGAGAAAAATCAATGGAAATATTTTGTAAAGTAATTGCAGAAGACATGATAACTGCTGAACGAAAAATAGCTGCAGTTGCCTTTTTAACATTTGTTGCTCTAGACGAACATAAAAAACCAATCAAAGTAGCAAATATCACACCTCAAACCCAAGAAGAAAAATTATTGTATATGCATGGAGAAGATAGAGCAAACATGCGAAAGCATAGACGTCAACAAAGTAAACACCTTATTCAGTCACTTAATACAGTTAAGCCCTGGGCATTGGAGGTTGTAAACAAATGATAAACGAAATGGAAAAACTACAACAAATTAAAACAAATCTGTCTCAATTACAAGTTCATTCACCAGAACTCTACTTAAAATTAGAATATATTGCCAGTTTAACTAGACAACTGAGCATACATTATAAATATTTAGGGTTACTTATGTTTTCAGAAGACTCATATGTTATTCAAGAAAACAGACCCTCTTTAATTAGAGATTCTGTTTTAAGTTTATACGAACAAGAAGTTGAAAAAGTAAAAAGTAATGATTCATTTAATGATTTCTATGGTATGATTCAAAAATTTCAAGATATAGCTTATTCACAAGTATTTCTCATTATTTTAGGCGCTGAACCTAGCTTCGTATTTCAGAATACGATTATTAAATAGTTAGAGCAAGCTTTTAAAAAATGAGGTGTACTTAATGAGCATATCCGAGTGTAGATATGTATGCGTCAAAAGCAACCAAACCTTTATAGTAGGTAAGCTATATTGGTTATTTCCAACAGAAGTTACAACTTTAGATGAAAATTATTCTTACGTTTCCAATGATGGCCAACTATTAACAGAGTCGTATAAAACAAATCATTTTATAAAAGCCAAAAATTTAGCGAGTCAGAGTTGTTAGTATAAAGCATTCGTAATATCATTAAACCGATAATACAACATCACTCCTGTTCCCTAAACCACTACCCAATAGTAATTAAAATCAAAGACCAAAACTCTGATTCCCTTATCCTAGCGTTTTGATTGTGAATCTAAACATAATAGTTTATTGGATAATGTAAGAATTGACATAGATTAAAATGGCCGAGACATAATTTTGATGTCTCGGCCGTAATCATTGTATTGACAGTATCTATCATTATCTACAATTTTATATATTGTTTAAGTTTACTTCTTTATTCTCTTCCTTGTTTTCAATAATGTATTTTAACTTTTCGGCCAGTACATTACCGAAAGACTCTGAATACGTATTTGTCATATGATCCATGTCTCTATAAATATTAATATTTCCAATTACTGGCGCATATTGATTATCTACTTTAAAAAATTCAGTAGGGTCAAATTTGTATAGTCTCTCATCATTTTCAGCAAAATCTTTCCAATATGATGTGTCTTTTTGGCTTTCAAAATCGTTCATTTTTTTGATAGTTTTCTCTTCGCCAAACTTTTCAAATTCTTCAGGAACACTAAAATCATAAGTTGGAATATCTCGTATAGCAAGAACATCCATATCATACTCATCCTTCACAATATTCAATTGATTGATCATTTGATTTTGAACCCATTTGCTATCGCTAGCAGCTGAAGTTGCATGTGATACAACTAAGTCTATATCTTTATGATGCTGTAAATAGTCGTTAACATTTTTAACCCATTTTCCTTTAGGGCTATCATCTTCATAGCCAGTAGAAAAACGTGTGCCAGAACGTGTAATATTCAATATTCTATAACCATTTTTATCTGCCGCTTTAATAAATCCACCAAGCCAATGCTCAGAGTGAGAGCTTCCAACTAAAGCAATAGTCGCTTTATAGTTCTTTGTTTTACCATATTCACCTACTTTTACATCTGTTTCTTTAAGGTTTTGGTTACTATTATCAAGATGAGATTGAGGTAAATCATCAAACACTTTTGCAAAATTTGGCATAGGATTTTGCTCTTCAATTTCTTCACTTTTGGCGACTGCATCTACACCCGGATAATCTTTATGGCTTACTTCCTTATCAGAGCCGCTGTTTTTCATTACACCCATCACAAATAATGACACAATTAAAATTAAATTCACTGATAACACTTTACCTAACTTTGAAAAAGCTTTTTTATTATTTTGACCGTTTCTAATAGGTGCTTCAATAAACCTCGTCATAAAGAAAGATAAACCAATTGATAACAAAATAATCATTACACCTGATATTAGTCCTGGCTCTTCTGCAATTTTAAACTTATAGAAAGAAAGTAATACCCAGTGCCATAAATAAATACCAAAGGATATACCCCCTAGTTTTGTCATAATAGGTAATGCTAAAAATCTTTTCACACCATATTTTGTATCCACATTACCAGAAAGAACAATAAGCAATGCACATGTCATTGGCCATAAGGCAATATATCCAGGGAATAGTTTAGACACATCAAATAAAGCACCTGTTAATATCAATCCTACTAAACCTATCCAGCCAATAATAGCAGCTGCTAAACGATTAATTTTGATTCGTCCTAAATTAACACATAATAAACCACCTAAAGCGAATTCCCATACCCTTGTAAATGTAATGAAGTATGCAAAAGGTTGATTAACTTGGGTAAGATATATGGAATAAATAAATGACACTATGAATATAGTCGTTAGTAAAAAGTTAACAAGTTTTTTGCCATTCGATAGCGCATATTTTCGTACTAAATATAAAACAAATGTAAATAATAAAAACCAAATAAGATAAAATTGGCCTTGGATAGACATGGCCCAAAAGTGTTCAAGTGGACTCTTCATTTGGTTAGCATCTAAGTAATCTGTACTACTAAATGCAAGCTGCCAGTTTTGATAATAAAATATTGAAGCTAGTGCTTCTTTAATCGTTTTCGTTAAAATCGTAAGCGGTAAGAAGAAGAAACTTAACACCAATGTCACCAAAACTATAAATAATGCTGATGGTAAGAGACGCTTCAATAATTTAGATATGTACGGCCAAAACTTATATTCTCCAGTTTTATTTATGGTTGAGATAATAGATGTTGTTATTAAAAAACCAGATATAACAAAGAAGACGTCCACGCCTCCCGACACTCTTCCAAACCATATATGATAAATAGCGACAAGTAGTGCTGCTACTATTCTTAGTCCTTCAATTTCAGGACGAAATTTGCGTTCAATATCAATTAAATTTTTATTTTGATTCATTTTAATCCCCTTAATAAAATATACTCATTACTTCCCATGACTTATTGATGATAGAAAACACATAAGCGCGTGACAGAAGTTTGACAATAGCTTTCTGTCTTCCCTCTGTCTACGCTTAAATCATATGACACGATACAAATGTTTAAACATTGCTGAAACAAATATTAAAATCACATAATTCTTTTCAAAGAAAAAACCATACAAAAAGTTACTTCACATCATTCATTTCGTTGAATCTTAAGCGCTAAATTACCATTGATAGTTGGATAAATAGTAGCTGTTGTTGAAGTGTTTTTTATTTTTTAGTATATCCGTACTTAACATTTAATGTTTTATACTCATCATAAATAATTACAATGTTATAAATACCTGTAGCTAGTGACTCTAATAGTTCTTGATTTAACTTGATTGTAAAAAAACCATCTTCCAATGTCATGTCTTCATAAGTTATATTTTGTTTATAATACGTACGACTTTCTAATTGAATTTCTTTTATTCTACTATCTTTCAAATTATTAACTTCTATTTGAAGGTACATAGCTTTTTGCATTACTTGTAAATTTTTTAAGTTTGCAAATGGCGTTATTATTCTAAAATCATTGTCATCAGTATCTTTGAATTCATAATGGTTATCAGATAGTTTTTCTAATAACTTATGACCTCTCCTCAACCATTCAAAGTAGGCTTCAAATTTATTAAAATCATTGCTATAAATTGCTACTACGGCATCATTAAACTTAGCATCAATTTGTGGCACAATGCGTTTTTTGACATATACATTTTCAAATACTGTTTTAATCATTTCAAAAACATTTACTTTAGTTTCTTTTGATGAATCTAAAAAGATATGAGAATTACAACTTGTTAATAAATCATATTCTAAATTTCGCAATAACAACTTATCTCGACGTTTTTTGTCTTTCATATCCAATACATAATCAAATATAGCTAGATCACTTTCTCTCTTTTTAATAAAATGAGTTCTTCTAACAATTGAAATATTATCTGAATAGCGATTGATATGCACTCCAATGCACGTTGTAGTTGTTACTTTTTGCGCTTTTTCATATACTTTCACAAAAAATAGTTTATCTTCTCCAAAGTGTAAATTTATTGGAAATTTTATATCATGTTTTTCTATTAACTCACGCTTAATAAACTTTCCACCAGGACCTAAATAATAATATAAATAGGGGATTTTGTAACTTTGCTCATTAATGTATGTCTTAGCTGTCATAAATCTCGCATGAACAGATTGATTTTTCTCTGTATGTTTAATGACTTTTGAAATAATCAAATCACTTTTATGCCATTTTTTATTAATTGAAATCGTTTCCAAAATATTCTGTTCTAACCAATCATCACCATCCAAAAAGTATAAATACTTACCAATACTATGTTCAATACCAGTATTTCTAGGTATAGATGGTCCACCACTATTTCGGGCTAATCTATACTTTTTAATATTAAAATTATTATATCCTTTCAATGTTTCCCATGTGCCATCGTTTGAACAATCATCAACAATAACTATTTCATATAAATCTGAGTCTAAACTTTGTTCCATTACTGAGTCCAAAGTTTTTTCTATTGTATTTTTATTATTAAAAGTAGTAATAACAATAGAAAAAATAATCTTTTTATCTTCGATTATAATCACCTTTTCATATTTATATTAATACATTATGTTAATTTAAATATTATTATAACAATTTATACGTTATAATTGTTACAACTTATTAAATTTATTGGAGGCCAGTAGCTTGCGACATATTAATCAAGAAGGTTCTATACTTTATATTTCTTTCAATCAACAAAATAATAGTATTAGGAAATTATATGTGAAAAATGAATTCCATTCTATTTCGTATAATCCAGTAGATGAATTTTGTAATTTTGAAATTGATTTAAACGAAATTTTGAAAGCGTTTAAATCTTATAATAGAAGTAAAATTTTTTTAATTATGGAAGAATCCGATGCAATTATTACGACCCAAAAAAATATTAAGGTAACAGGTGAGCGATCTTCTGTTTTTAATTTATCAGAGATTTCGGATGGCTCGGATGTTATTCATCCGTATATCACCAAAAATGGTTTTTTACATCTTTCTATGGAGAGTTATGTACCACAAAAAGTATTCTTTTCAAGACGTCATATTGATGCACTTAAATTTAACAATAGTGAAGCTTATATTACAGGAGAATTTTCAACATTAAATGCTGTTGTTCAAAAATCTAGTATCGTAATACGTACGCGCTTTACGGAACGCGAAACTGAAATACCTTTACCAATCACTTTGAAAAGTGAAAATAAACGGAGACATACTAATAATTTTAAATTTTCAGTAGATATTTATAATGAATTAATCGACTTTATGAAATATCCTTTTGAAACAGAAGATGTTATAGATATTTATTTGAAAGTTGATGTACAAGAATCAGCTGAACCACTTTTAACCAAACTTGGTAATCCTAGAATTTTTACAGAACGGTTCCTTAAAGGGGAAATTATTACAGATTATAAAGAGGAAATTGTCTCTATCACACCTTATTTCACAATGAAAGGTCGTAACTTATCTTTTCGCATAAATCGCTATAGCATTGAAAGTTACCTGACTTATCTTCAAAGTCTAAAGACACCTTCATTAAAAAACCTATCTCTAAAATCTAAGAATAAAGTTTGGATTATCGGAGAAAAATCTTATAAAGCTCAAGATAATGGATATCATTTCTTTAAATATATGAGAACGTATCATCCAGAATTACCTGTTTATTACATTATTGATGAACACTCAAATGAAGCAAAAAATGTATTACCATTTGGTAATGTCATTTACTATCAATCTCCTGAACATTTTTCAGTAATGTTGCAAGCAGATTATATTTGTTCAACACATCATCCAGAATTATTGTTCCCAACTAACAGTGCAGCCTATACAAGAAAAATCACTGCCACTAGAGTGTTTTTACAACATGGTGTCTTAGGAACTAAAAATTTAACTCAGATTAATGGTAATCAATTAAAAGACTTCAATGTAGACATCTTTATAACAAGTTCAGAGCGCGAAAAAGAGATTGTAGTTAGAGATTTAAAATTTGATGAAGCACAAGTTAAAGTTACAGGCTTAGCTAGATTTGACGAACTGTTCAATAAAGACATTCAGACAAAAAATCAAATCTTAATTATGCCTACATGGAGAGATTGGTTAACTAACTATGAACAGTTAGAATCCTCTGAATACCTAGAACGTATGAATACTTTAATTAACAGCGATAAAGTCAAAAATATTGCAGAACAAGGCACAAAAGTCATTTTCTGTTTACATCCTAACATGCAACCATTTATTGATTTATTTGATGTACCACAGCATGTTACAAGTATTAAGCAAGGCGATGTGGACGTTCAACAACTCATACAAGAAAGTAAATTGATGATTACAGATTATTCTAGTGTCGCCTTTGATTTTAGTTTTTTAGCTAAACCTGTGATTTATTATCAATTTGATAAAGATCAATTTTTAGGGAAAGAACCCTCTCATATTAATATTGAGGAAGAACTACCTGGATTAATCGTAAATAATCAAAAAGACTTAGAAGCACAACTTACTAGAATAATAGCAAACGACTATACAACAGATGAAAGCGTTAGCATAAAAGCGCAACGTTTCTATAACTTTAATGACCGTCATAATAGCGCACGAATCTATACAGAAGTTAATAATTTTAAAACAAAGAATCAATTTAAAAGTAAGATAAAATACGATATTTTATCTCAACATTTATTTAAGCGTTTTAGAAGAGATAAGCGTTATTTTAAAGTTATGGATAAGTATAATAGTGCAATATCTAAAGTCGTTCCTGTTAAAAAAGATTTGGTAGTATTCGAAAGTAATGTTGGTAAGTCAGTTAGCGATAGTCCAAAAGTGATTTATGATGCTTTAAAACAACACAGTGACCAATACCAAATTGTATGGGTCAGCAACACACAATATCCATTTAATGATGCGAACGTTAAATCAATAAAACGTTTATCACCAGAATATTATCATTATTTATCACGCGCTAAGTATTGGATTAACAATCAGAATTTCCCTTACTATATTAACAAGCCGAAAGATACGCTTTATATTCAAACTTGGCATGGAACTCCACTCAAAAAAATGTTGAATGATATTGAAACTTTTGCCGGCCGTGATGATGGTTATAAAAATCGTGTCAATCATGCAATAAAATATTGGGACTATCTTGTATCACCAAGTCCTTATGCAACAGAATGCTTTAAATCTGCTTTTGATTTTCATAAAGAGATACTAGAAGTTGGGTACCCAAGAAATGACGTATTTTATCAAGACGAAACTATATTAGAAAATGAACGCATTCATATTAAACAAAAATTAGGTATTCATGATGACCGTAAAGTAATTTTATACGCTCCGACATTCCGTGACGACGAACTTACAAAAGCAAAAAAACATATCATTAATCTGCAAATAGATTTATATGAAATGCAAAAACGCTTAAGTGATGATTATATTTTAATTTTGCGCCCACATATTATTATCAGTAATGCTTTACATTTAGACAGTAGTCTAAATGATTTTGTGATTAATGGCAGTAATTATAATGAAATAAGTGATTTATACCTCATTGCTGATATCTGTATTACTGACTATTCGTCAGTTATGTTTGATTACGCTAACACGAAAAAACCATTATTGTTCTTTACTTATGATCTTGAACACTATAAAAACAGTCTTAGAGGATTTTATTTTGATTTTGAAAATCAAGCACCTGGACCTCTTTTAAAAACAAACGAAGACTTAATTCAATCAATAGAAAACATTGATCAAGTTCAAGAAACTTATAAAGATAAATATGAAGCATTTTATAATCGTTTCTGTACTTTTGAAACTGGCGCTGCTGCTAAAAGTATAGTTCAACGATTCTTTTAAAAACATATAAGGGAGTAGAACAGAAAACTCATTCTACAAACAGCGTTTCTGTCCTACTCCCTCTTCTCTATTTTATAAAACAGCATGACGGAGGTTTACATATGTATAATCAACTTACAATTATCGTACCTTTTTATAACAACGAAACACACCTCAAACAATGCCTAGAAAGCCTTATTAATCAGTCAAATCAACAATTTGAATTAATATTAGTTAATGATGGTGCACAAGATCTATCTGAAAATTACTTATTTGAAAAACTAGAAAATTATTCAAAACAACCTAAATATATTAAATTAAATAAAAATCATGGTCATGCCTATGCACGAAATAAAGGAATCGCTCATGTTGAGACACCCTATTTTATGTTTGTAGATGCTGATGATATCATCTCGCCTTATACCATTGAAGTATACTTAAAACATCTCAAACAGCAAGATGCAGTTATTTCGAAAATACATGACTTCTCTTTAAATATACCTAATTCTTATCTTGATGAAGATTTAACTGTTCATTACAAAAAGATTAATAAATATCCAGACGCCTTACTAAAGCAAGATTCAATCAGTAATATTATATTCAAAACAAGCATTGTACAAAATCATTGTATAAAGCTTAATGAAAATCTTAATATTTACGCAGATTGGTCGTTCATTTTAGAATATAACAATTATGCAGAAACATTTATTCATATTGAAGGCGTACCTTTTTACTTTTGTGGGGAGATTTATGATCCTTTTAAAACTGAAAAGCTGAGAGCCCAACCGTTTGAATCTATATTTCCTGACTATATAGATGCCTTTAAAGATGCTATTCAACGCGTTAATAAACTCAATAATAAAAAATCATTAAAAAATTTTATACTACAACACATGGTAGATAAACTACATATTTGGTTTGAACCAAATAATCAAAATAATGCTGCTCATTATCAATTCGCTAGCAAAATGTTAGCTGGTATCGTACCGATGATCAAACCAGCATTAAAATCAGAATCACCTTTATTTAATTTAGAATTACGATTTATTCAATTTGGCTTTACGCAACTTGCCATCAAAATTAATTATAAAAGGTATCGTTTACGCTTTTATAAAGCCATTTTGCTAAACAAACCGAATAAACATTATGCTAAATATGTCTTGTTTAATAAAAATTCTGATGTGTCACAGCAAACAGTAGTGTTCGAATCGTTCGGTGGTAGTAGTTATAATGACAGCCCTAAATATATTTATGAGTATATGAAATCACACTACCCAAACTTTCATTATTACTGGGTGTTTAGAGATACTAAAAACATAGATATCCCAGAAGGTGTTAAGCCTATACAAAAACAAAGTGCTGCATACTACGATATTTATAAAAAAGCACATGTTTGGGTTTCTAATGCACGATTACCATTATTTATTAAAAAGAAAAGTAACCAACTCTATATTCAAGTTTGGCACGGTACACCTTTAAAATTTCTAGCAAATGATATGACAGTAGTTCGCATGCCTAATACAACAACTGCCATATATAAGAAGCATTTTTATGAATCTACACGACGTTGGGATTATTTAGTATCCCCGAATGCTTATTCTACTACTATATTCCAATCAGCTTTTTGGATGGCACGTAATCAAATTTTGGAAATTGGTTACCCTAGAAACGACTTACTCATCAATCGTCAACATGATCAAGAGCTACATCGTAAAATTAAAGATAAATTAGGAATCCGGTCCGATAAAAAAGTGATTTTATACGCACCAACTTGGAGAGATGATGAATACAGTACAGAAAATAAATATATTTCTAATTTAAAACTAGATATCAATAAACTTCAAAATCGCTTAGGAGACACATATGTAGTTTTATTCCGAATGCATTATTTAATTTCTAATGAGCTAGACCTTAGCCAATATACAAATTTTGCGATTGATGTTTCAAAGTATGACGATATTTCAGAATTATATCTGATTTCTGATTGCTTAATCACAGATTATTCTTCGGTCATGTTTGACTTTGGTATATTAAAGCGTCCTCAGATTTTCTATGCCTATGATATGGAGAAATACAGTACTAACTTGAGAGGCTTTTACTTTGATTATCTTAATGACTTACCAGGCCCTATTTATACAAATACAGAAGATTTAATTGCAGGGTTGGAAAACATTAAACAAATTGAGCAACAGTATCAGCAAAAAATCAATCAATTTTATAATCGTTTCTGCGTAATCGAGAACGGTAAAGCATCGCAACACCTCGGAGATTTGATCGCAAATAGAATACAAAATACAGATAATAAAATTTAATAAGATAATAATATAAATAGCCATTAGTAAACATTCGGACTGAAGATTGCTATATAACAGGAAATCATTTTTTAAGTTTATATTTGTTATATTAATCCTATATTATGACAAAAAGAGTAATATTTTTAAAAAGTTCTATCTAACTATAGTATCATCTAGAGTAGTGCTATTTAATAAATTAGATAACCCCACTTTATCTTTTCATTCAAGAATCTATCACCTATATAAAAATAAAGTTCCTAGACATCGATAAATGTTTAGGAACTTTACTTTTTATTATTCAATTTCACTAAGTTAGTTTGAACAGTTAGAGAATTCATTGTAGCTAATACTCATCAGTAATTCTGCGGTTTAGATTAACATCAAACTAGATATAGTTTTCTAACTATATAGATTGGCTTTATTCATTATTATTGATTTGTGCTTGTAGTGATTGTGAATTAGATTGTGAAATATTGAGTAAATACTTGGATCTTGCCAATGATTGTTTACTATCATTATAGGAAACTCCAATTCGCTTGGAAAGTAAAACTGTGACAAGTGACCCTAATATCGCTAACACTGTAATTGTGATAAATAATGACACGTTCGCAGTTGGATTCACAAAAAAGATAATCACAGCTATAAGTATAGACACTATAGCGATACCGATTAATATTAATGTAGCATACATATATTGCGTTGCTTGTTTCAAATCTTTTTGAAATTGTTCTTTGGAACGCCTATAGTAGAGGTTATTTTTGTATAATTTCAAATCTCTGTTTGCATCCATCGTTTGCGCAAAATCTGAAACTTCTTTATTTTCATCCTTTTTTAATGCTTCGATGATTGGTTGATAACCAAATGTAAGTGCAATTTTTTTCTCTTTTACTGTGCCCTTTGCCAGCCGGTTCAATTCTTCTAGTTTTTGTTGGTTCATTGTTTCCACTCCCGTATTGTTTAATATTGATCCGTGTTATTAAGCTAGCGCTCACTTATCCATTGAGACCGCTATTTTGTTAACAATAGGTGCTTCTAAACATCATCATTTATTTTTTGATAATTCTGTTTTTTGTGAATTTTGAACTTGAGTTTGCGCCTCTGTATTATTATCTTGTTTTTCTTGGCTATTGGCTACATGACTACCAAATAAAGTACCTGAACCTAGCACGGCACATAAAAAGAGTCCACCTAACCAAGTAAAGAACGTTGGTTTTTTTCTTCGTTCATAGCGTTTTGCTTTTTCAGCATCATCATCTAGTAAATTACCGACATCGATATTCTGCGGCCCAGCCACCTTACTGAAATTTGATTGATTTGACTCAATATTTGAAAAACTTAGGGCCTGTTGTTTAATTTCCATAGCACGCGCCGAGATACTTAAACTTGTTTGATTACTTTGTTCTAGTTGTTGATTTAATCGATCTAGATGACTTCTATTATTTTGAAGTTCCATTTCTTTAGAACGGATCGATTCATCTTTATCTGCGCTTTCTCTTTTTGATTTTTCTAATTCTACTCTTAACCAATTAATTTCATCTGTCATTTGTGAGTCTTTTAATTCATAATCAGTTACTTTTTGATTCACTGCTAAATCTAAACGTTCATTAAATGTTGCTTCATTATGAATTAAATCTTGTTCTAACTTACTAATTTCTCCTCTAAGTTTGTCGACGTCTTCACTTCTTTTTTGGACTAATGTTTCCACATCTTTTTCCATAATATTTTGAAGTTCCGACTTTTTACTAGCTATCGTCTCTTGATGATGTTGAACGATGTCATCGACAATTTTAGTAATATGCAAGTCATAGTCATTTTTGACATTAGCATCTAATACTTTAATTTGGTTATTATAAGCATTTTTGGCTTTATCTGATAATGTCTTCTCATATTCACGAATACGATTTGTTAAAATCGGTCTTTCTTCTCTTTCTATTCTTTCTTCCATATCTCTACGCGCTTTTTCGCTACGCTCATTTTTACTTGTTTCAAATTCTTTTTCTAATTTTTTAGTTTGTTCTTCAACTTTCTTTGGAATAACTCCTAAATCTTCTTGTAATCTACTTTCAATTTGTGTGTATGTTCTATGATATTGAGAATCATTTGATTTATAATTACGCATTTTATCTGCTTCAATACTTTTACTCCACAAATCATTAACAAGTTGATTAAATATGGTATTAATAATATCTTCTCTCTTTTTTTCTAAAACTGCTAATTTATCATTTTTGGCTTTGTTAAAGTCGTCTTCAGTTAATTGCTCAAGCTTTCGATAAGTAGGTAATATTTCTTCATTATAACCTTTGTCATCGACAATACTTCTAAACTCTAAATTTTCGTCATCTAAATATACTTTATCTATAAGCGAATCCAATGTGTTATATAGATTACTTTTTAAAAACTGAATATCTGAAGAATCTTCGGTTTTATTAATAGCTATAACTTGTTTATTCTTTTTCTCATTAAACAATTTTTGCTTAGCTCCATTTTTATTTTGAATTTGTTCTATTATTGCGTCTTTTAGTGGTTGTAATGTTTCAAAGTTTAATCCTTTACTTAAATCAGAAATATCAAAACCAGTGAAATTGATTTCTTTTAAAATATCATTATTTATAACTTTTAATTTGGATTTATTTTTATGAGGCATATAAAGCCTTAAACCAAAATTACAGTCAGGACGTTTAACCTCTTTAATATTATGTAAGGAAGTTAGGTCTGTAATACAGTATTCTCGATCTTCGAATATTTTGAATGGCTCATTTTCATCATTATGATCTATTGTCACATCAAAAGATTGGACAATTTTAGAGGAACCTAAGATTTGTTTAAAACAATCAACAGCATTCCCTTTAGAATCTCCTTTTCTTAATACTGGGGCAACGATTGGAACAATATATATTTCTGTTTCTCCTGCAAGTACATGGTCTATTTCTAAAGAACTAATATCTAAAACATTATTGCTCATTACATGTCATCCTTCCATTCGAGTTATTGTTTAAAAAGTATTTTAATAATACTTAAATGACTTCACTTTATGCTTAATCGATAGTCAATAATCATAAACTGATATTCCTGACTGTACAAAGAAATAATATCGAAAAACGAACTTATGCATTTTTTAATATCTTCTATAATAAATTATTATCATCTATCATATTTAGATGATAACATATTAATTAAATATATAATATTAATATTTTGAATAAAAACACGTATTTTAATTATGAATTTAAACATTTTGTAATTATTTTTATACAATTCCCGAAATATAAATGTTTTTTTAGTGTAAAAGGAAGTAGTAACAGTAATGTGTAGAAATTTACCAGTATAAAATTTTTTACATGAACTCCATCCAAATACTTCATTGATTATAGAAACATTTATGTTGTGCAGCATTTCCAGGAAATATTAGCTAATGCAATTTAATTTGATTTTACAATAATAAGTGAAGCCTTATTCTAAAACATAAAAATAGAAAGTCCGAGACATTACTTTATGTCCCGGACTTTTAGCGTTTTACATCAACTTTTCTTAATTAGGAATTGGTATCAAACACAGTTCTGATAAGTTTTATTTAATTAATCTTTTACTCTATTTCACTTATTTTTTGTTCTGGATATTTTGTAACACTATCCAATATGTTTATAAATCTATCCAACATACGTTGAATTGTTGATGAAGAAAATAATTCACTCGCATATTTTAAAGCGACTTTGTAAACTTCGTCCCCTTCTATCATCATGTGTAAATCAAATTTTATATCTGTATCGATAGTTTCTTTAGGTTCAATTTCCCAACCATCTACGTTCAATAATTGCTCATTAATATTTTGGAATGCAAAAGTTACATCATGTAATGTATTACGAGTTAAATTATATTTTTCTACAATTTCTTCTTTCAAGTATTCAATAGGATAATCTTGGTTATCTAAAGCTTTCAACGATAGCTCAGTAATTTCTGTTAATAATTGATTAAATGATTTATTATCTTCTGGAAAACCACGTAATGCAAGTCTATTAAAAAACGCACCGACAACTTCTTCAGTATCTTTTTGTGTACGTCCTGAAACGGGACTACCGATTACTACATCTTCTTGATTAGTATACTTATTCATCAATATCATTAATGATGTTAATAGGATTGTATAATCAGTGCTACCAGTCTCTTGTGCAAGTTTATCTATTGCTTTTTTTGTTTCATTAGGCATGTTCACAGTAATTGTTTTACCTTCAAAAGTTTGTTGTTTAGGTCTTGGATAGTCCAAAGGTAAATCTAAAATTGGAAGTTTATCTTCAAACTGTGACAACCAAAATGTACGTTGCTTGCTTAAATCATAATTTTTAATCCATTCACTATAGTCTTTATACTGTAACTTCATCTCAACTAAAGTATGCCCTTGATATAATTTTGAAAATTCGCCAATAATATGATAAATGGACGCACCGTCTGAAATGATATGATGAATATCGAATAACAATATATAACGCTGTTTATCAAATTTCACTATTTTAACTCTTAACAACGGTGCAATTTTTAAATTGAATGGTTTTACAAAATCTTGTAAAAGTGTATCATAATCAATATTTGATTTTTCTTCATAATCTACACTAATTTGTATGTCATCTTCAATTATTTGAACAGTTTCTCCATCAATTGTTTCAAAACGCGTTCTTAATACTTCATGTCGATTAACTAAAGTTTGAAAAGCATTCTGTATGCTTTTTATATCTATATCACCTTTTATTTCAAAAGCTCCAGGCATGTTATATGAAGTTGTTTGTTTACCAGCAATTTTATTCAATATATATATATGCTTTTGCATCGGAGATATAGAATAAAATAATTTATCTTCAGCTTTTGGTATTTTTCGTAAATTTGTGTATTTATTACTTTCCTTTATAATTTTAGCCAATTGTATAACTGTTGGTTTTTCAAAAATATCAGTAACTGGTATACGGACACCGCTTTTATGTTCTATTTCATTTATAATTCCCAAAGCATTAAGTGAGTGGCCACCAATTTCAAAGAAATTATCATTCGTGCCAACACTTTCAATATGCAATATATTCTCAAATATTTGAGTGATCATTACTTCTGTATCATCTTTAGGTGCAACATATACTTTACTTTCAATCTTAATTTCAGGTAGCTGTCTTTTATTTAATTTACCATTATCTGTAACTGGTATTTTTTCAATTTGAGTTATATATGTTGGAATCATATAATTTGGCAAGCTTTCGCTTAAATCTCTTTTGATATATTCATAGTCTAGATCTTCTTCTGAGACTAGGTAAGCGCAAAGAGCTATATTTCCTTCTCCCATTGATTTGGCAATGACAGCGACATCTGTGAGTTTTTCATTTTTACGTAAAGCACTTTCTATTTCACCGAGTTCAATGCGATAACCACGTATTTTTACTTGATCATCGATACGCCCTAAACAAATAATATTTCCATCTTCTTGCCATTTCGCTAAATCACCTGTACGGTATAACTTTCCTTTACCAAACGGGTTATCAATAAATCTTTCTTCTGTTAATTGAGGTCGGTTTAAATAACCATCAGCCACACCTGCTCCTCCGATACAAAGCTCTCCTTGATTACCAATACCCACGAGGTTATTATCTTCATCCATAATATATGCTTGCGTATTCGCAATAGGTTGACCAATAGGTATAGTTTCATAAATAACATTATTTTTAAAACTAAAGTTCGTCACATCAATAGTAGTTTCAGTAGGGCCATAAACATTGATTAATTGTGTATTATTCACCTTACCAATCCATTTATTAAATTGATTAACTAACTCTGGCTTCACTGCCTCGCCTCCAACTAAGACATACCTTAAGCTGGAAAGTAAGTTCGCTTGTTTAGTTAACTGAATATAATGAATAAATGGGTTAAACATAGAAGGTACAAAGACAGCTAACGACACTTTAGATGTGTGAATTAATGATGTGATTACTTCTGAGTTACCTTCTTTACCCGAAGGTAACAATGTAGCTTGTGCCCCAACCATAACCCATCCAAATAATTCCCAAATTGACGGGTCAAATGTAAATGGCATTTTAAATAATATATTATCTTTACTACTAATACCAAATCTCTTAATTCTTCTATTAAGATTATTCATAACACCTTTAGAAGTTATCTTAACACCCTTAGGTTTACCTGTAGTGCCAGAAGTATAAATAATACACATCAAGTCAGATATACTTGTAACATGCGATAAATTCTTTGTGGGTTGTATTAATATACTTTTATTCTCCACTAAATTTATAACCGATTGATTAAATTCAATAGAAGTGCTTAAAGCTCTATCTGTTAATAGTGTATTGGGTTTACTGTCTCTTAAAATATAATTGATACGCTCGCTCGGATATTCTGGATCAATTGGAACATAAGCGCCACCCGCTTTTAAAACACCATATATCCCAACTATCATTTCCAAATTACGGTTTGTCATTACACCTACTAAGCTATTCGGTTTGACGCCATTGCGTCGTAATTGATGCGCTACTTGATTTGCTTTAGCGTTTAATGTTTGGTAAGTAAGACTTTCACCTTCGTAAGTAACTGCCTTATTATTTGGCGTTTTTTTCACTTGGCTTTCAAAAATCTCTACAAAGGGTTTCGTGTTACCCATGCTTACTTGTGTATTATTAAAGTCATGTAAAATAAGCGTCTTTTCTTCTTCAGTAATAGTCTCAATTGCACTAATTTTTTGTTCTGGATTCTCTAGAATTACATTTAAAATTTTTATAATATTTGAGTGTAAATTTATAACTTCCTTTTCGCTAACCAGGTCTAGCTGGTACTCATAATCTATTTCAAGGGTGTCTTCTCCATCTCTATTACTTATATTTAGACCTAATGGGACATTTGTTGTACCAGGGTCTAACCATTCTTCTGAGTATCCCTTTTTAATAAAATCTGGGTTATGCTGAGTGTTTTGAAATGATACTACAAAGTCTAATAAACCTTTTGCATTTTTGCTATGTTCAACTATATAACTATTTGGATATTTTCTATGTTTCAACAACTTGAATGTTTCTTTTTTCATTAACTTTAAAAATTCATTAATAGATAATTTTTTATCTATTTCCACAATTATAGGTAAAACTCTTGAATAGACTCCTGTCACTTGCTTTTCAAATTGCGTATTTCTATTGTGTAATATTAATCCAATCGAATTCTTAGTTACTGAATTTTTTTTATACTTTAAAATCAACATAGCAGCAGAAAACAAATTGCTAATACTTAATTGGTTACTTTTACAAAATTCCATAATTTTATGTGTGTATATTTCTGAAAGACTATAATTTAGCCTATTCCCCTGGGCACTATTATTCCTTTTATTTTCAAATAACTCATTATTTTCTAAATTTTCTACTTTTTCAATCCAAAATTGTTTATCTTTTTCAAATCTAGATGAATTTTTATAATTTATTTCTTCTTCCACGTGGTCTAAATACGTAAATTCAAAACGCTCTTCTTTTTTTCCGTAAATTAATGATTCACATAACGTATTCCCAGCTATGGTCATACTCCACCCATCTGAAATAATATGATGTTGTAACAGTAATATTCCAATATCTCCACTAGGCTGAGTTAAAATTACAAACTTAAATAATTCGCTATTGAAGGCAAATATATTTGATTCTATCTGTGTAGTAATCCATTCATCATAACCCTTTTTATTATTATAAAAATCAATATACTCAAAGTCTTTTCTCTTATATTCATCAATATATTGTTTATATTCAGAGTTCAATTTTCTCACTTTAATCCTATAACTCTCATGTCTTTTTATTAAATTGTTTAGTGATTTATCAATTTCTTCTATTTTGACATTATCTTTAATAGTAACCATTGCTGCTATATTATTAATACTAGTGTTTTCATAATATTCTTCTAACTGAATAATTTCACGTTGCGCTTCAGATAATCTATACTCTCTCACTAATTTTACCTCCATAATTTTAATAAATGAATACAACATGTAATTACACGTTATATTCATTTGCACATTATTTTATGACGATATTCTTTGTAATTTTTACTACAATTATATATTCAAATAAGTATAGTTCAATAAAACAGAAAAGTATTTATATTAATAGATTCTGAAACATAAATACATTTCATAAACTAAAAAGTAGCAAGTTTTATTTACTTTGGATTACTACATCCCAGGATGTGCTATTTATTTCTTTTTAAGCCAAGTATTTGTGTAATTTTTTCTTCAAATATAATGGTGATATTTGATATATTTTTAAAAGATAATGAACAAGTTGGGGCTTGTTTATTTCTTCTTTTTGCTTTTGAATACCTTTTACTATAGTTTCTGCTAATTTATCAGGATTTAATATAAATGTTTTATTCATGTTTTTATATAGTCCATGCAGATCTGCTTTCTTTAAAAAAGGAGTATCTATTGGTCCTGGATTTACTACAAGAACATGGTACTTTGGCTCTTCCATTCTTAAAGTATTTAATATTTGAGAAAATGCCGCTTTAGAAGCTCCGTAATGACCAGTACCTTTATCTGTTATTAATGAAGCAAAGCTGGAAACCCCTACAATTGTTGGTTCTTCAACAAAAAATTTTCGCAAAACATTCAATAAAATAGAAAAATTAATTGTATTAATTTTATAAATTTCATTCATTTGCTCTATAGAGATGGAAGACATATTTACTATATAACTCAAACCTGCACAATGAATAAAACCATCTATATCATTGCTTAATTTACTCTCCAACAATGTTAAATCTTCAATATTTAATAGGTCACATTCTATAACCTGAACATTCTTGTTATTTTTAAATAATTCAATTTGATTAAATTTATATAAATCTCGCGATAGAATAGTAACTTTACATCCTTTATTAAGCAATGCTTTAACGATAGAGTAACCTAAACCACTGGTTCCCCCAGTAATAATGTAATGCTTATTATCCACACTAACACTCCTTTTAATTATATTTTAAAAACGAAATATCAATGACAATCACGATAATAACATAAAAATCAGTTATAAATCATTTTTTATATATTTATCAATCAATAAAAAATATGTTTTTATATACTATTAAAATAATCAAAAACAATAGGAAGCTATTCAAAGTGTAATAAAAGAAAATTTTGTATATAGTACTATTACAAAGAGAATGTTTATAGAAGAAAATAAGAATCACAAACACACTATACCTTCATAAACTCCTACCATAAGGAGGGATATGAAAAAAACTGCCATCCAAGTCAAAGACTTGATGGCAGTTTAAAGCGTACATTTTAATATTATATTTTAACATTTACATCTAACTATTTTTGTTGACCATTCGTCTTAATGATATAGAACAGGTAGTATACTATACCAATGACAAACCAAATCAATGTATAGAATTTAGCTTGTCCACTTAATCCCCAAAATACTGCAAACACACAAATAAAGATAAGTATTGGCATAACTGGATACAACGGTAATTTAAATGCTGGTAATGGTAAATCTTTACCTTCTCGCTTACGTAAAGCGAAAATACCCACTGTTACAAACATAAAGGCTACTAATGTTCCTGCAGTAATTAATTGAGCTAAGAATCCAAATGGGAATACAGATCCAACAATTACCGCAACGATAGATAATACGACTAAGGCGCGATTCGGTAAGTTCTTATTGTTCAATTTACCTAACCAAGACGGAAGGATGCCATCTCTACCAAATGAGTAAAGTAAGCGCGAACCAGCGAGCATCATTCCAATTAATGCAGTAAACATACCAATGACAGAAATGGCTTGTACAATAATGGCAATCGTACCATGACCGCTTGTACGTAATGCCCAACCAACTGGTTCAGCATTATTTTTATATTCACTATAATCAAACATACCCACTAGTACTAATGCTACAATCACGAATAACGTCACGGCAATTAGCAATGAGCCTAAAATTCCTCTAGGCATCGTCTTTTGTGGATTAATAGCTTCACCAGAATTGGCAGCGATAGAATCAAAACCAATGTAAGCAACAAATATAACAGAACTACCTGCATAAATGCCTTGCCAGCCACCAAAAGCACCTGCTACCGTTTCTTTATATTCAGGAATAAACGGTACATAATGTCCAATGTCTATTACAGATAAACCTACTATTATAAATAGGAAAATTGCTAGTACTTTTAACACAACTAATATATTCTGTACTCGTGCTGTTTCTGAAGTACCTCTAGACAATAATAAAGCAGTAATAACAACTACAATTGCTGCTATCAAGTCTATTACCCCACCATCAGTACCTAATGAATTTGAAAGTGAATTAGGTAGAGAAATATGGAAGGGGTCTAACAGCCCTCTTAAATTTGCAGAAAAACCAGATGCTACAAAGGAAACTGCAATTAAATATTCAGCGATTAATGCCCAGCCAACAATCCAACCAAAAAACTCTCCAAATAATATACTAATCCAAGTATATGCAGAGCCTGCAAACGGCATTACTGTTGCCATTTCAGCATATACAAATGCCACCATAGCTGCCACAATTGCTGCAACTAAAAAGGATAGACTGACGGAAGGTCCCGTATGATCCGCAGCCACAACCCCTGGCAATGTAAAAATAGCAGTTGAAACGATTGTCCCAACACCTAATGCTAAAAAGTCCTTAACGCGAAGTGTACGCTCTAAGTGCGCATCTTTATTTTGATAGCGCGATACATCTTCTTTACGTAGTATTCTATGTATTAGATTCATTTTTATATCTCCTAGCTTTTTTTAAAACAAACATGTTTTTAAGTATAATGATATTTGAAACTATTGTACATGCCATTTTTAAAAAGAATTATTATTTTTAAGTAATTTTACCTAGGTTACTTTAAAGTGCGTACTTACATTTTCCTATTAAGAGGTTTAAAATGGCGTTCATAGGTAATAATTTACTAAATTTTATTTAATGAAAAGGAGCATAATGATGCAAAATATAACTTTTAATAATGGCAACTCAATGCCACAACTTGGCTTAGGCGTCTTTAGAGTAGAAAATGATGATACAGCAAAAAATGCAGTTAAGCATGCAATCATTAACGGATATCGTAGTATCGATGCGGCATTAGTTTATGCTAATGAAGAAATGGTTGGACAAGGTATACAAGAAGGTATAGCAGCAGCAGGTATACAGAGAGAAGATTTATTTATTACATCTAAATTATGGTTAAGTCACTATGGTAAAGATAACGTGAAAGATGGCTATGAAACGTCATTAAGCAATCTTGGATTAGATTACTTAGACCTATATCTCATTCACTGGCCAGGCACAAATGAATCACTTATGCTAGAAACTTGGGAAGGCATGGAAACACTATATAATGAAGGCAAAGTTAAAAATATTGGTGTTAGTAACTTTACAATTGAACAATTAGAGTTGCTAGAAGCGAAAACGACTATTAAACCAGTTATTAACCAAGTAGAGTTCCACCCATACTTTACACAAGAACCATTAAGAAACTATTTAGCTTCAGCATCTATTCAAATGGAATCTTGGTCACCTTTAATGAATGCTGAAATCCTTACAGATGAGACAATAAATGCTATAGCCGATGAAACTGGAAAATCTCCTGCACAAATTGTGATCAGATGGAACATTGAACATGGTGTTGTTACAATTCCTAAATCTGTAACACCACATAGAATTGAAGAAAATATAAATGTTTTTGATTTTTCATTAACTGAAACTCAAATTAATCGTATTGATGCTTTAAATCAAGATAAAAGAATTGGGCCAAACCCTGTAGAATTTAACGGATAAATAATTAATAGAGTGGAACGACAATCATTTTATAATATATGATTGCTGTCCCACTCCTTTTTTTTTCTTATTTCATTAAATTATTTTTAAGTTCTTTTCTTTGAAATGCTAATGAATACGGGTCATTGTACCAATATGTCTCAGCTTTCACTTTAATAATATGATTATTTTTAACAGCAGGTATTTGTTGCCACATATTTGTTTTTTCAAATTCTGGTTGAGCTTTGCCTTCACTCATCGTGATAACGTAATCTCCAGCAAACTTCGGCAGTTGTTCTTGTGATAATTCTTTCCAACCATCTTTTTTGACTTCTTTTTCTAACGGTTGAGGCATATTTAAATCAAATGCTTGATATAACACTTCTCCGCCACGTCCCCACTCTGGGCCAAATGCATAGATGTTTTTGCTAAAATCATCAAAAATTGAAACTGTTGCGTTTTCTCCTATATGCCCTTTGATTTCTTTAGAATCCTTAGCAGTTTGAGCTTTCCATTTTTCCACCCAATCTTTAGCTTCTTTCTCCTTACCAAGTATCTTACCTAATTCAATCTGCGTATCTAAATAATCTTTATTACCGTATTCGATTGGTAATGTTGCCGCAATTTTTTCATACTTTTTAATATTTTTGTCAGTAGTATCAACAATAATTAAATCTGGCTTAAGTTTTGCAACTTTTTCCACATCGTTTTCATTTAGCTTTGCAGTATTTTTAAATTTATCTTTTAGAACATTACTCTTTTCTATATCTTTAGTAACACCGATAATATTACCACCTAAATATTTTATGCCACCTGCATATGTATTAGCCACAACTGCAATACGCTTTGGATGTTTTGGAATACCAACCTTTTTACCACTACCCAAGGTATAACTTTTCGTGCTTACTTTTTCATTAGATTTTGACTCATTACTACACGCTGAGAGCAACAGTACTACTAAAATAATAAAACTTAATAATTGTTTCATTTGACCCCTCCTATTGATAATGATTATCACTATTAATTATATTTTATGCCCAGCATTAATAATAAGCAATATATTTATTTGTATTTTAAAATTAATAATAAATATTATTAGTTTTAACACTTTATATTTTTGCTTGATTCACCTATTAAATAGTGTACTTACAATGTTCTGAAGGGATGAGATAAAAATAAGTGGCTGGGATGTAACTCCCAACCACTTTCACATTAAATTTATTCCATACGTTTTAATATTTCTAATTTAATTACTTTTAATGCTTCGCTATATTCTTTATTCGTACTTTCTTGAGCATTAATGACTAATAATTCAACAAGTTCTAGGTCACTTTTTTCGCTAACTTCGTGTTCAAACTGATGTAAGTGTTCTTCAGATGTTTTAGCATTTTGTTTTTCTATTTGATAATATTGATCTGCTCCTAATCCGCCTTCTTCAATCATGACAGATATACCACTTGATCGCGCTTCATTCAGTCTTTTCACTTTAATGCTTTTATTTTCACGGATAGTCATTTGAATCCCTCCTAATTTAATGCGTATTTTAAAGTTGCTGCTTATAAACATCACATTGCTTCAAGAATTAGATTGATTTCAAATAATCTAGTTGTCTTTAATCATTATGTATCTCTTTATCTTCACAAACCTCAAGTTAGTTAATTAATAAAATTGATGTTTACTGTAGTGTATTATTACACAATAATAATTACAACATCTTTGCTCACTATACTATACCCGTTTACATAATTAATTATGGATTACTAAATAATATCTTTTTTACTACTTCAAATAATGTATGTCTTGCTCAAAAATGTTTAACAAAGTTTTCATAAATACAATATGCCAACGACTTCTATTGCTCAAAATATAACTATATAATTGATAATGATTATTATTATGAAAGAGTGATGAGTATGTTGAATTTAAAGACTGGTATTTTAGAAAGAAAATATAAAATTAAAGGTATGAAAATCAAAAACACACACATGATTCAGCGTCTTAACGCTTTAGGTGTGACCCCTGGATCGAATGTAAAACTTAAACAAAAATGCTTATTTAGCGGCCCTTGTATTTTGGAAATAAATGGCCAAAATTTAAGTATCCGTGGTTGTGATGCATGTCATATTTTACTTGAGGAAGCTCATGACTAATAGTTTCTGTATTTTAGGAAATCCTAATGTAGGAAAAACCTCATTATTTAACGCTTTAACTGGCACATACGAATATGTAGGTAACTGGAGTGGTGTCACTGTAGAGAAGAAGGTAGGACGTCTTAAATCTAATGCTGGTGAGCTCATTGATTTACCTGGAATATATGAATTATCGCCTATTTCAAAAGATGAGACTGTAGTTACCGACTACTTATTAAAAAATGAGTTTTCTGGCATGATTAATATCGTTGATGCTAGCCAATTAAAAAGAAATTTACAACTAACCGTTCAATTAATGGAACTCGGTGCACCAATAATTATAGGCTTAAACATGATTGATGTTGCTGCAAAACGGGGTATCCATATTAATCAAGACGCACTCATGAAAAAATTAAAAACTCCTTTACTTCCTATTATCGCTAGAAATGGGAAAGGTACTAAAAAATTATTAGAAGCACTAAACGATACACATTTGACTAGAAATTCACCATTACAAATTAATTATGGTGAAACTATAGAAAATACAATCCAAAACATATCAAATCAACTACTGAAGCACAGTAATTTCGAAAAGCACTTATTACGTTTTATCGCCATACAATTTTTGTTAGATAATCCAAAAATCAATGAACTTCTTGATAAAACTTTAATTAATCGAATTGAACCTTTACGTCAATATTTAGCCGCTTCCCAATCCATTGATATTCGAGCAGTAATACAACAAAAACGAAGCGATTATATAGATGCTTTGTTATCTGACGTTGTCGAATACCCTGATGAAGAACATCAATACTTCTCTTCACGTTTAGATAAATTATTAACGCACAAATTTCTAGGTATTCCTATATTCCTAGGTATTATGTGGTTGATATTTCAAATAACATTTACTTGGGTAGGCACACCACTATCAGATCAACTTGATGAATTTATTGGAGGAAGACTAACCGACACTGTTAAATCCGTCATGGAAAGCATTAGTTTAGTACCATTTCTACAGGATTTAATCACTGATGGTATTATCGCCGGCGTAGGTGCAGTCATAGTATTTGTACCTCAAATCATGGTACTTTTCTTCTTTATTTCATTATTAGAAGACTCTGGGTATATGGCTCGTATTGCTGTACTCATGGACAGAATTATGGAAATCTTTGGATTAAGTGGAAAATCATTTATTCCTATGATTATAGGATTTGGCTGTAATGTGCCTAGTATTATGGCTGCTCGTAGTATCGAAAGTGAAAAAGAACGACTTACAACAATCTTAATTGCACCTTTTATGTCCTGTTCTGCACGTCTACCGGTCTATGCCTTATTTGTTGGTGTATTCTTTGCACAGCAGCAAGCGCTGATTGTATTAAGTCTTTATATCCTTGGCATCATTGTAGCATTGGCTACGAGTATAATTCTGACTAAGACTGTATTGAAAGATGATGACTCTGTATTCATAGTAGAATTACCAACATACCGTATGCCATCTATCAAGACACTGTGGCGAAGCACATGGGAAAAAGCTAAAGGATTTGTAAAAAAAGCAGGTACATTTATTTTTGGTGGCTCAGTTGTAATTTGGTTATTAAATTACACTGGACCTAGTGGATTTAATGTAGACGTCAATGATAGCTTTTTACATGCAATTGGTAGCTTCTTTGCCATTTTTATAGCCCCATTAGGTTTTGGCACGTGGCAAGCTGGTGCAACTTTAATTCCTGGCTTCCTTGCAAAAGAGGTCATTGTCAGTTCAATGGCAATTATTTATGCTTCCGATGAGTCAGGTTTAGTCAATATTATCCAAGAGCAATTCACTCCATTATCTGCATATGCATTTATGATATTTATATTATTATATATACCATGTTTATCAACCGTAGCAACTATTCGAAAAGAAACTTATTCTCTTAAATGGACTGTACTAGCAGTTGCATATCCTTTAATTGCTGCCTATGTGTTATCGTTCATTTTCTATCAGATTGGCCATCTATTTATATGAGGGAGTGATTTTATGACTATTTTAATAAATATTATTGTGTTTGCTGCAATATTTAGTTATACCGTATATACACTCACTAGATTTATTAGAAAATCCAAATCTGGAAAGTGTAGCTCATGTGGTTCAAAGGACGGCTGTATAACTGAACGTAAAAACAACTAAAATAACGCCGCGCTCTATATATCAAAATCATATAGAGTGCGGCATCTTATATATTTAATGCTAATTAACATCATGATGTGCTTATACTTCACCAACGAATACTAAAATCGCATCTTTAAGAAATTGTGTACCACCTTCAACGTGTCTATCATAATAATTAGTAAAAGCAGTATCGTTAACATACATTTCTGCTAGTCCCGCATGAGCATGTTTAGAGTATTCAGGCCACGTATACATGAGCCAAGCTTTGTGTTTTGCTGCCAATAATTGTGCAAGTTCAGAAGTTGGATTGCCTGTTTGATATGCTTTAGGTAATAAATCAATAATTTCTTTTTCCAAATTCTTCCAAGCATCGTAATCTATCTGTGTCATATTCTTAAATTTTTTATTACTTTGATCTATAAGATTATCTCCATATTGCGTTCTTATCTCTCTTCCATAGTGTGTTTCATTTTCTTTAATAACTTTTTCCTTGAATCCTTCAAATTTTTCTTTATCTTGCATGGTAATTTCTCCTTTATTGTTAGCAATCGTTTTTTCAACTGTTTGAATGATTTTATCGAGACGTTCACGTTGTTGTTTCAAGTTATGACAATGATTTTCTAAAGCTTTCATTTTATTAAAAGTTGGTTGTTGAATAATATCTTTAATTTCATCTAAACTGACATCTAATTCACGGTAAAATACAATTTGTTGAAGTATATCGACTTCTTCTTGCTCATATATACGATATCCAGATTCGTTGATTCTAGCTGGCTTAAGTAAACCTATTTGATCATAATAACGTAAAGTCCGATTACTTACGCCTGATAGTTCAGCTAATTGACTTACTGTATATGTCATCATTTACCTCCTTTCAAATTTCACTTTACACCTTTACGTAACGTAAACCTCAAGGGTATATTTATTATATATTTCGCTATAATTAACCTCATATTCGTGTAACTTAAAAAACATAGTTTACCATTAAAATTATTTATTATTTTGATTTGCCACACTAATAATATTTGAATATAACTAAAATAAAACTTATTTTAAATACACTTTTAAATGTTTGATAAAATAATTGCTGGGAATATTAATATAGTGGTGAAATATTACATTTTCAAAAATATTAAAGGAGGTAGTTTAAAATGACCAATAATCTCTATAGAACACGTAGAAAAGTTCAGACATAGATGCTCTAAATTAACTAACTTACTAATTAATTTAGCTTATAGATTAAGTTATTTAAAATCACAGTAAAACATTACTAAAACTTTTACTTTCACTTTTCAACAATGAAGCCGCCTATTAAGTAATAACGTACAATATACTACTCCAACGCCTTAGTATTAATACGAAAATTCCCAATTTATTTTCATACAAGTATTTTTTATTTATCGTTAGAAACAACACAGTATTTATTAGTTATGACACATGCTTACAATTAAATTTTTAACTAAAGTATTATAGACCATTTTTCGAGAGTTTAACTTTTAATAAATAGATAGAGGTGATTCTATGAAAATAGAAGATTGCATCGAAAATTTTATTCTCAGTATAAATGAAAAAAATTCCCAGCTTTTTTGTAATTTATTAGGGCCTAGGGAACTCTCCAAATTAAGAAAAAAGTTATATATTAGTAGAAATTATATAAGTATTAACAGATATGTCAAAGAACGATATTTAGAGAAACTATCTCGTTTAGTATCTCCTCTATATTCCTATGAATATTTTAAGAAAGGAAATAAGTATATTGTGAAATATAAATTCATTAAAAACAAATCTTATTTCATAACAGAATTTAATGTTTCAGAAAATGAAGATGGATCCCTGATTAGTTTAAACATTGCTAAAATACAGGCTAAAATATAAAACTTTAAAGCACCTTCCTATGACCTAAAATCATTTGCATATTTTCACAATTTGAAGCGAAGTGAGGTTAGTGTTATGAGTTTTGAAAATGAAACAGGTTATGATATGAACAATTCACTCTACATTGGTCAGCAAGCCCCGCATTTCAAAGGATTATCAACCCATGGGGAAGTAACTTTAGACAACTTTAAAGGACAATGGACGCTATTATTTGCATATCCATCTGACTTTTCTCCAGTATATACTTCTGAGTTTATAACGTTACAAGAAAATTATGACGAACTTAGAGATTTACAAATATCTGTCGTAGGTTTAAGTATGGATAGTATCGCTTCGCATATATCTTGGTTAAAAAATATAGAGTCATCTTTTAATATTAATATAGAGTTTCCACTTATCTCTGACTCAAGTAAACAAATTTCAATAGACTATGGTGTATTGTCTAAAGACGATAACAATCAATCAGTTACACGTGCAGTTCTGATTATCGACGATAATTTAATTGTGCGTTCGATTATGTATTACCCTATTGCTGTTGGACGCAATGTGGACGAAATTATACGCATAGTAAAAGCATTGAAAACTACTGAGGAAAATGATTCAATAACACCCGAGAATTGGCAACCAGGAGACAAAGTACTATCCATACCTCCCGCTAACTTTAAAGATGCCAATGGCCATATAAATGATACTAACTATAACTGTAAAACTTGGTATTACTGCGAAAAAGATATTGAACATAAAACCAAAAAAATTTATAATGCTTTTTTACAAGATGAATAACATATAAATAGTAATCAGACAGACTTGACCAGCAAGTATCTAAAAAATAAAAGGAAGGCTTTTACTATATATTGTAGTAAAAGCCTTCCTTTTTTATTATGGGTAAATAATGAGAGTTGCTTTGTTATCAATAACATATTAGACACACAAATTGATAATTTTTAATTGGATATCGCTTCTATTGATGTAAATACTTTTTCTTCCAATTTTTTATAGAAATAAATGATAATGCCATCGTACAAATAGTTAATATTATAGTAAATGGCCAAAACCATATAGATACAATACTGCCTTCTATTGCTAAACCGATTTTAGAAAATAACCCAAATGTAAAAACAATACTTCCTAATAAGCAAATTGAAACTGGTAAAGCATATTTCCATGGTGTTAAATTAACAACAGCTTTATTCTGAAATGTAAATGGAACCTGTAATGGCATTATTTTTCCTAAAATTAATAAAAACAGTAATTCTATTAAGAAAAGTAGTCCTTGAATATGAATAAAGTTAATGGGTATCGTTACATTGAAAATTGTTGGTAATCCCCACATTAACATATAATAAATCACCACATGCGCTATAATAACAATCTTAGCTCCAACTGCTGGAACAGTCTTTGAAAATATACCCACCAACACGATTACTATAATTGGTATATTAAAAAAACCTGTAAATTCTCTAATAATAGTCCATAAGCCGTCTGGAGCATACAGTAATAACGGCGAAATAAAGAAGGTTAATAATGATAATATAACGCCAAACCATTGGCTCACTCTTATCATTTCTTGGTCATTTGCTTTTTTATTCAGCACAACTTTATAAATATCGTAACAAAACATGGTTGCAGCACTGTTTAACAAAGAATTAAAACTTGAAAAAACTGCCCCTAATAATACAGCTAAAAAGAAACCATTTAAAAACGTAGGAAAAACATCATTTATTAGTGTTGGGTAGGCTAAATCCATGTTTTTTAACTTAGGACCATAGAGATGATAGGCTATTATACCAGGAATCATCATCAAAAATGGAACTAATATTTTTAAAAAACCTGTAAGCAAGGCTCCTTTTTGACCTTCAGCAAGACTTTTGGCACCTAACGTACGTTGAATAACATATTGGTTAGTCCCCCAGTAAAATAAATTAGCGAATAGCATACCAGTAAATATAGTTCCAAAAGGTACACCATCACTGCTAGAGCCAATAGAATTCAGTTTTTCTGGATGTTCTGTCACTACTGTTTTTATACCTATAAAAAAATCACCGTTTCCTAATGCTATAAAACCTAATATAGGTACAATCAGACCAACAAGCAATAAACCAATGCCATTGATGGTGTCTGAGATAGCAACCGCACGTAATCCTCCAAATATAGCGTAAATAGAACCTATAATGCCTATCGTCCAAACTGACAACCACATAGCTTGTTCAAATGTAATACCTAACATATTAGGTATATCAAAAACCTGTAATACGGCTATCGCTCCTGAATATAGAACTGACGGTATTGTAATAAGGCCATAGCCAAGCATAAATAATAATACAACTAGCAATCTTGTTCCTTGATCAAACCTAGCATTTAAAAACTCTGGTAATGTTGTAAATGCACCTTTTAAATAACGTGGTAACAGTACAAGTGCTAAAATAATAACAGAAAAACCCGCTGTGACTTCCCAAGCCATATTAGTTAAATTAGCATTATAGGCTTGACCATTTAATCCAATTAATTGTTCTGCAGATAAGTTTGTCAATACTAAAGAGCCTGCTATAAAGCCACCTGTTAATCCTCGTCCTGCTAAAAAATATCCCGTTGAGTCATTAACTTTATTTTTAGTTTTGTGGTAAGAATACCAAGCAACAAATGCCATAAAACCTGCACAAGAAAGAAGTGTAAAAAAAGTTTCTCCCATAATTGTCCCCCTATATTGGAAAAACTTAACGTCTAAAATCAATAATTAATATTGATTAATATACTTTTGAATTCCCACAATATTTTATCTTTTTACATCTCTTCCCTATCACAGAAAAATTATTTGAAAAATATAAAATTACACAAAAATATTATGATTATTATTCCTTTTGAATAATGTCCTCTATTCACTCAGTCCTTTTAAAACACCATATTCACTATTTTTATCATTTAAAAATAAAAGTACTTATTAGTGCGATTATTAAAAATGTACCTACAACTAATATAAAGCTGTACCAAAATGTAGCTACATTTCTTAATTTAGTAGTCTTGACCTCATTTGGGTCGTTACCTTTCATAAACGCAACGATGCGGTCATAAGTTTGTATATTGTATGATTTCTTAATGCTATCCACTTTAATAGAAGCCATTATACCAATACCTAATAATATAACTTCGATTATAGTACCAACTGTTCCCCAATAATACATTGCTGGTCCAATTAAAATTGCAGCCATTAGCATTGGCCATATCATTAAATGCGTCCACAAGTTAAATCGAGCTTTTCTTAATTTTTGCTCCATAATCTCTACATCTCCTTTGACTAAATCGTCTAAAGAAACATCGAACAATGAACTAAGCATTAACAAATTATGCACGTCAGGATAACTCTTATCATTTTCCCAGTTTGATATTGTTTGTCGTGAAACATATAGTTTGTTAGCTAAATCTTCTTGAGAAAGTTGATCACGTTGGCGAAAATATTTGATTTGATGACCTAGGTTCATTGCTTTTTGCTCCTTCGAATAGAGATTAAGATAAAATATATTATTAGACTATCAAAGTTTTTTAACATCTGCACAATTTTCTTTGTCTAAATGATTTTACATACTATAATGACAGTATTTTAAGACTGACTTTAGACAGAACGAACAAAAAGGCGAGATTGAAACTAATAAAGTTTCATATCTTCGCCCTCACGATAATCATATATTTTGATATTTATTTAGTTACTAAATTTTGATAACTACATAGATTCAGTAGTTAAAACTTCATTCATACCCATATAATTCATTAATTGACGTGATTAGCTCAATTAATGTATTTATTCTTGACCACGTTTGTTCCAAGTTAGTAAGAAGCTAAGCATTGCTAAAATACTAATAACAGTTAATAATACAAAGCCAATATCCCAACCAAAATGTTGCACTACAAATCCTAATACGATATTAGCCATTACAGCTCCGAATAAATAACCAAACAACCCAGTTAATCCTGCTGCAGTTCCAGCTGCTTTCTTAGGAACATAATCTAACGCTTGTAAGCCAATTAACATTACCGGTCCATAGATAAGGAACCCAATAGCAATGAGTGATACATTATCTAACCAAGCATTACCAGGAGGATTCAGCCAATATATAAGTACAAATATTGTTACACCTAGCATGAAGAAAAATCCTGCTGGGCCACGACGTCCCTTAAATAATTTATCAGATAGGTAACCGCATAATAATGTACCTGGGATACCTGCCCATTCATATAGGAAGTACGCCCAACCCGACTCACTTAGATTGAATTGCTTCTCTTCACTTAAGTATGTAGGTGCCCAATCTAACACACCATAACGTACAAAATAAACAAATATATTGGCAAAGGCAATTGCCCAAACCCATTTATTATTCAGAACATATTTAAATAAAATTTCTTTCGTAGTCAGTTCTGTCTCTAATGTCTGCTTAGATGATGTAGAATAGTCATTATTATAATGTTCAATTGGTGGTAACCCCTGTGATTGAGGTGTATCTCTAACTAAACAGTATGAAATAATCGCAATAACGATGGCTAATATTGCTGGATAAATGAATACACCTTCAAAGCCTTTTAAGTAACCAAAATTATACATTGCTGTCATGGAAATACCCCATGTCGCTATAGGCGCCATTAAACCGCCACCTACATTATGAGCTACATTCCATATTGAAGTCTTACTACCACGTTCACTGACACTATACCAATGGACAAGAACACGTCCTGAAGGAGGCCACCCCATACCTTGGAACCACCCATTTAAAAATAGTAACACGAACATAATTGTAATACTTGATGTAAAGAAAGGCACAAAACCAAGTAATAAATTTACAATTGCCGTTAGTATTAAGCCTAAAGTTAAAAATATTCGGGCATTACTACGGTCACTAATGGTTCCCATTATAAACTTACTAAAGCCATAAGCAATCGAAATTGCTGAAAGTGCAATACCAAGTTCACCTTTACTAAAGCCATCCTCGATTAATGATGGCATTGCTAATGAAAAGTTTTTACGCAATAAATAATAACCTGCATAACCAATGAAGATACCTAAGAATACTTGAAAGCGTAATTTCTTATATGTATCATCCACTTGCTCCTTAGGCAAAGGTTCTATTTGTTTTGCCGGTTTCAAAAATTGAAGCATTGAATCACTCCTGACTTAATATACTTTCGATATATGATTTATAAAATATCATTATTATATTATATTTAAAAGTGAAATATAGCAAGGCGTTTTGCAGATTTTTCATAAAATAGGTTATTATTTATAAATCGTTATATATTAGAAAAAACGAGAATGATAAATTAAAAATTCATATGCTCGCTTTTTCTATTAATAATTATATTATTTTGTTATTATCGTTTTTGATAAACTGACAACTCTATATTAATAATATTACATTACCTGTTGTCGTTGATGTGGAATAGGATGATCTAATTCAAATTGAGCACCGGTAGTAATCTTCTTATATTGATAACCAAAGTAAGCAACCCATAATATCGTCAATACGAATGCGAGTATATAGCTCAAATTAAGGTCTAAACCTAAACCAATTTTTTGGCTTAAAATATAGGTGAATATATTCCAAGTCATAAATACAGCTGGTATAGCTGCAACCCAGAAATTCTTTTTCGCAATTAATAGATACATGGCACCTACCCATAATGCCACTACAGCAGTTGTCTGGTTAGCCCATGAAAAATAACGCCATAAAACTGTGAAGTCAACTTGTGTTAACCCAAAACTTATAATAAATAATGGCGCAGCAACTATAATTCTTTTTACAATACTACGTTGACCATAATTTAAATAATCTGCAATAATCATTCTTGCACTACGGAAGGATGTATCACCACTTGTTATCGGTAATATGATAACGCCTAATACAGCAATTGTACCGAAGACAGAACCTAATAATAGATGCGAAGCTTGACTAACTACTAGCGCTGCTTCACCACGCGCTAAGACATCATTTAAGCCATTATAGCCATTAAATAGACTCATTCCAGCTGCAGCCCATATCATTGCAATAATACCTTCTGCAATCATCATACCGTAAAAAATGAAACGAGCATTCTTTTCCTTATTCGTTGTTCTAGAAATAATAGGTGTCTGTGTCGCATGAAAACCAGATAAGGCACCACAAGTGATAGTAAAGAATAATAATGGAAAAATAGACGCGCCATCAGGATGCATATTCTTTAAATTTAACTCAGGTATAGGAGCGCCTGTTTGAATGAGACGGAAACCAATACCTACCGCACTTACTAAAAGTAAGGCACCAAATATTGGATATATACGACCAATTATTTTATCTATTGGTAAAATTGTAGAAAGTATATAATATACAAAAATAACAAATATGATTATACCTAGAGCAATACGACCATCCATTAAATTATGTAAAAGTAAGGCTGGACTTGTTACAAAAACTGTACCCGTTAACAACAATAATAAGATTGAAAATATATTAACGAAATGTTTCATAACTTGTCCCAAAAATTTACCTGCAAGTTCAGGTAAATGTGCTCCTTTGTTTCTTATAGAAATCATTCCAGTTAAATAATCATGCACAGCACCTGCAAATATACAGCCAAAAACAATCCAAATAAATGCTACTGGCCCGTATAAAGCCCCCATAATTGGACCAAATATAGGACCAACTCCTGCAATATTTAATAATTGGATGAGTGAATTAGATGATGTTTTCATAGGTAAATAATCTACATTATCCCTTTGATGATAAGCTGGCGTAGGTCGCTCTTCTTTTGTTCCGAACATTTTATCGATATATTTCCCATAAGTGAAATACCCAATAATAAGTATAATAATAGAAACTATAAATGTAATCATGTTACCATTCCCCCTTAAGATAACGTGAAAGCGTTTTCTTAATTTAATCACAAATAGTAATTTTCCACAATATTCCGTTAATATTTTATTCTAGTTTGTTTCATAGAAATTGGTAATATTATTATATAAAGCACAATCCCTATACACTTGTTTTTCGATTATTGTAAAATGCTTTACTGTAAATCAGACAACAGATAGCCATGTCACCTATTAATATAAAAACAATCTATAAGATCTTTAGTTTAATATTGGCGGTGATTTGGGACGTCTCCTACGGGAAGATCACTAACCGAAGACTACAGGCTAAGGTAGTAGTTTCAGAGGAAAGCACGCACAAAAAAACTGCCAACAAAGTCGGAGACTTTGTCGACAGCCTGAGATCGAGACAAATAGATGTCTCGACCTTTATAACACTAATATTTATATAATTTAATTTTAATTTCATAGTAATCATCGTGATCTTTAGCTTGATGTTCGAATTTAATACCACTTTTTTCAATAGACTCTAAGCTTTGACCAACTGCTTCACGAGCATCAGTTAAGTCTTTTTCAAACTCAAATCTACGGGCTTTAACTTTTTCAGGGCCAAGTTTTTGTTTAACTCGTGCTTCTGTCTGTTTAACATTTAGTTTTTGGCTAATCACTGTTTCAACCAAGTCAACTTGATCTTCTTCTGATAAGCTTAACATCGCACGTGCATGACGTTCTGTAATCTTACCTTCACGTAGACGTCCTATCACTTTAGGATCTAGTTTCAATAGTCTTAATTTATTTGCTATAAAACTTTGGCTTTTACCAACACTTTTAGCCAATTCACTCTGCGTAGTATCGCCAATATCTAATAATTTCTTATATGCTTCCGCTTCTTCTATGACAGATAGATTTTCACGTTGAATATTTTCAATTAAAGCTACTACTGCTGTTTCTTCATCATCTAAATATCTAATAATCACATCAGCATGTGTTTTATTAAGTGTTTGTAACGCTCTAAATCTACGCTCACCAGCAATAATTTCAAACATATCTTCTTCTATTGGACGTACTACAATCGGTTGTAGCAAACCATGTTCTTCTATAGATTCTGCGAGTTCTTTAATCTTATTTGGCTCAAATACTTGTCTCGGTTGATAACGGTTTGGCACAATGCGTTCGGTATGAATAGATTCAACGTTATTATGATCCTCTTCAATATAACCAACAATGTCATCTTTGTTCTTTAAACCAAATAATTTAGAAAAAGGTTTCTTCATTTATTATGCGCTCCCTCTAAATTAATTGTATTGAATTGAATTATTTCTATTTTTCAAGTAACGGTGACTTATTCGGCGTTCCCGGTTTTCTTGGATATTTCTTAGGTGTTTGACTTCTCTTATCAACGATAATCATCTGTCTTTCACCTGCGTTTTCAGGCAATTCGTATGAAATGGTATCCACAACTTTACCACCTAGGACACCTATACCAAAACTTGCTTCTTTCAATTCTTCTTCACCTTTAGAAGATTTTAAAGCAATAAATTGTCCACCTTTTTTAACTAATGGAATACACAATTCGCTTAATACTGAAAGTCTTGCAACTGCACGTGCAGTGACAATATCATAAGACTCCCTGTAGTCTCCCTTACCATATGTTTCAGCACGATCATGTACAAAACTAACATTCTCTATATCTAAAGCATCTGCTAATTGGTTTAAAAAATGTATCCGCTTATTCAATGAATCTACAATCGTAACTTTTAAATTGGGAAAAATAATTTTTAAAGGAATGCTAGGAAAACCAGCACCAGCACCTATGTCACATATTGTTAATTCTTTAGTTAAATCCGTATAAAAACTAGCCGCAATTGAATCATAAAAATGTTTCAAATATACTTCATGTTCCTCTGTAATACTTGTCAGATTCATTTTTTCATTCCACTCTACAAGCATTTGATAATACGTTTGAAACTGTTGTTGTTGTTTATCTGAAAGTTCAATTCCATGTGTACTGAGTTGCTTAGTTAACCATGTTACACTCATTTTAATTATTCACCCTTTGAATTTTACCTTGTTCAAGAAATACAAGTAAGATTGAAATATCGGCTGGATTCACACCAGAAATACGAGAAGCTTGTGCAATATTTAAAGGCTTCACTTCTGCTAATTTTTCTCTTGCTTCCGTAGCTAAACTATCTACTTTGCTATAGTCTAAATCCTCTGGAATTTTCTTCTCTTCCATACGTTTAACTTTTTCAACTTGTTGTAATGACTTATTAATATAACCTTCATATTTTGTTTGGATTTCAACTTGTTCTTCAACATCTGAAGGTAATTGATGTGTTTCATCCAAGATTTCAAGTATTAAATCATAAGTCATTTCTGGACGGCGTAGTAATTCTAAAGCTAATATACCATCTTTTAGGCGTGAACCACCTTGTGCTTCTATAATTGCTTGTACACGTTCATTTGGTTTAACACGAATACCTTGTAGTCGTTCTTGTTCTGCTGTAATCATGTCTCGTTTTTCATTGAAGCGTGCATAACGTTCTTCAGAAATCATACCTAACTCGTAACCTAAGTCTGTTAAACGCAAATCAGCGTTGTCATGTCTTAATAATAAACGATATTCTGCACGAGAAGTTAATAAACGATAAGGTTCGTTCGTACCTTTAGTAATAAGATCGTCTATAAGCACGCCGATATAAGCATCAGAACGACTTAAAATGACTTCTTCTTTACCTTGAACTCTAGCTGCTGCATTAATACCTGCCATAATACCTTGGCCGGCCGCTTCTTCATAACCAGAAGTCCCATTAATTTGACCAGCTGTATATAAGTTTTTAATTTTCTTAGTTTCAAGCGTTGGCCATAACTGTGTAGGTACTAGTGCATCGTATTCGATTGCGTAACCCGCGCGCATCATGTCTGCTTTTTCTAAACCAGGAATTGTTTCTAACATCTGACGTTGTACATGTTCTGGTAAACTTGTTGATAGACCTTGAACATAAACTTCATTTGTATTTCTACCCTCTGGTTCTAAGAATAACTGGTGACGTGGTTTATCATTGAAACGAACAAACTTATCTTCAATTGAAGGACAGTATCTTGGACCAGTACCTTTAATCATACCTGAGTACATAGCTGATAAATGTAAATTATCATCAATTACTTGGTGTGTATCGCCATTCGTATATGTTAACCAACATGGTAATTGATCTAAAATATACTCTGTTGTTTCAAAACTGAATGCTCTACCAACATCATCGCCTGGTTGAATTTCTGTTTTAGAGTAATCAATTGTTTTTGCATTAACACGTGGTGGTGTTCCTGTTTTGAATCTAACTACATCAAATCCAAGACCTCTTAAGTTATCAGCAAGTGAAACAGACGGTAATTGATGGTTGGGACCACTAGAATACTTCATGTTTCCTAGTATAATCTCTCCGCGTAAGAACGTACCTGTTGTGATGATTACTGCCTCTGCCCAGTATTCTGTTCCAATATTAGTACGTACGCCTTTAATCACATTATCTTCAATGATTAAATCGTCTACCATACCTTGCATAATATCAAGGTTGTCTTCATCTTCAATTACTTTCTTCATTTCTTGTTGGTATAACACTTTATCAGCTTGAGCACGTAAAGCTCTAACTGCTGGCCCTTTACCAGTATTTAACATGCGCATTTGAATGTGTGTTTTATCAATTGTCTTAGCCATTTGACCGCCTAATGCGTCAATTTCACGTACAACAATACCTTTGGCTGGGCCACCAACTGATGGGTTACATGGCATAAACGCGATGTTATCTAGGTTAATTGTTAACATTAACGTTTTTGCACCACGTCTCGCTGAAGCAAGTCCTGCTTCAATACCAGCATGCCCGGCTCCTATTACTATTACATCATATTCTTGAGCCATAATTTTTCCTCCTTATTATTTTCCTAAGCAGAATTGACTAAATAACTGATCTATCAATTCATCACTTGCGGATTCTCCGATAATTTCACCTAAAATTTCCCAAGTTCTAGTTAAGTCTATCTGAATCATATCCATTGGTATGCCTGTTTCTGCTGCGTCTATAGCATCTTGAATTGTATTTCTTGCCTGTTTCAGTAATGAGATATGTCTTGAATTGGATACATAAGTCATATCTTGGTTTTGAACATCGCCACCAAAGAATAAATCTCTGATTTGAATCTCTAATTGATCGATACCTTCTTGCTTTAACATAGACGTTTGTATCAAAGGCATATCACCAATCATTTCTTTAACTTCATCTAAATCTAATTGTTTATCCAAATCCATCTTATTTACGATGACAATGGCATCTTCATTTTTAATAACTTCATATAATTTGCGGTCTTCTTCAGTTAATCGCTCATTATAATTAAGTACAAATAAGATTAAATCTGCTTCGCCAAGTGCTTTTCTAGAACGCTCTACACCGATGCGCTCTACAATATCTTCTGTCTCACGTATACCAGCTGTATCTACAAGTCTTAATGGTACGCCTCTTACATTAACGTATTCCTCTAATGTATCTCTTGTTGTTCCGGGTACTTCAGTCACTATAGCCTTGTTATCTTGAATAAGATTATTGAGCATAGATGATTTACCAACATTTGGTTTACCAACTATTACTGTAGCTAAGCCTTCTCTCATAATCTTACCTTGCGTACCTGTATCAAGTAATTTATTAATTTCAGTTTTAATTTTATTAGATTTATCCAATAAGACTTCTGTTGTAGCATCTTCTACATCATCATATTCTGGATAATCTATGTTAACTTCAACTTGTGCGAGGATTTCGAGAATGGATTGTCGCTGTCGTTTGATCATATCACTTAAACGACCTTCTATTTGATTCATTGCAACTTTAGATGCACGATCGGTCTTAGAACGAATAAAATCCATAACTGCTTCAGCTTGAGATAAATCAATACGACCATTTAAAAACGCACGCTTTGTATATTCACCCGGTTCTGCCATACGAGCACCATGTGTCATTGTTAGTTCTAATATCCTATTTATTGTCAAAATACCGCCATGACAGTTTATTTCAACAATATCTTCTCTTGTAAAAGTTTTAGGCGCTCTTAATACACTAACCATAACTTCTTCTACTACTTCATTTGATTCGGGATCAATTATATGACCATAATTAATAGTATGAGATGCCACATCTTCAAGTTTTTCTTTACCTTTAAATAACTTATCTGCAATTTCTACTGAACCAACACCCGATAAACGCACGATACCTATCGCACCTTCACCCATTGGCGTGGATATACTCGTTATCGTATCTAAATCCATCATCCATCTCGCCTCCTTTTTAATCTCATTTTTTATCATTATAATATTTTAAAGACTTTCCCATTAAAATGCGAACATATTGTTTCGAAAACTTTAAAAATACATACAAGTAAGTCTGAAGTTTGTCTGAGGTTAGGCTCACTTACGTCTTATTTCAGCCTCCCCTACCCTACTTAAATACGCTTGTTAAAAACTTTTGCTATTTTCAAGACATGTTCCAAACTAGCTTGTATTTGTAAAGTATCCATATGTTTTGCTGGTTGCCTTGCAATTACAACAATTTCTATTGGTATAATATCTTCCTTATGAACTTTAAAATTTTCTCTAATAGCTCTCTTAATTCGATTTCTAACAACCGCATTTCCCAATTTTTTAGAAACACTAATACCTAATCGAAAATGTTCCAGATTTTTATTAGCTTTTGTGTATACCACAAACTGCTTATTAGCTACTGATTTCCCTTTTTTATAAATGAATTGAAAATCACTATTCTTTTTAATTCGGTACGCTTTCTCCACCAAACATCACTCACTTATCTATTCATTACATATATTTACAACTATATATGTTATATCTATATCTATCATTGTCCTAAAACAACAACTAAAATCAGCATTCTCACTAATCATTTTGCTAAATTAAAACCAAAAAAAAGACCACTGATGAGTCAGTGATCTTATGCTGATAATACTTTACGGCCTTTACGACGACGACGCGCCAAGACTTTACGACCATTTTTTGTGCTCATGCGTTTTCTGAAACCATGAACTTTACTATGTTTACGTTTATTTGGTTGATAAGTACGTTTTACCATGCAAAAACACCTCCATCTTTATTCGGTTCTATACTATTATAATAGATAAATTAATATACGTTTCTGCCTTAAGTCTTGATTTAACTGTTATTAATTTCTAGTCATAATTCAAGCAACTACTACAATATAACAAAATATATTTTATAAAGCAAGTATCAATTTAAGCAGAGCTTCTAAAATGGTTGCAGAGCAATAATACTATTTCTTTAACTATTTATATTGAAGAAACGTAGCAACTATCACTCAATATTGTCGTTAAATTGTATCATACTCCTCTTTTTGAACATAACCTTTTATAAATAATTCCTTATATACATTTTTCATACATGTTTTATAAATTATTTCCCACGCCACATTATGCTAAAAATTTGCTATACTTAATACTTCTTAAAGTTATCCACTTATACACAGTAGAACATTACATATTTGTGGATAAATTATATGTTATTCACAGGATTTCACATAGTTTAACAACATATTCACACCTATTTGACAGAGGTTACTGTTAAAAAGTATAATTGTGTGGATAAGTCGTGTAGATATTGATAGATACAGGGTTTAGTTTATTAAATTATATAGTAAAAGTCTGTGTATAAATCATAGTATTAAATTAGTTATCCACCGATTGTTAGTAAGTTGTGGATAATTATCAACAGGCTGTGATTCTTTTTAATTACACTTGTTACTTTTGTGTATAACTTTTAAAATTTACGAAAGTTGGAGTTAGTTAATATGTCAGAAAAAGAAATTTGGGAAAGAGTTCTAACCTTAGCTCAAGAAAAAGTTAGTTATCCTAGCTATCAAACTTTTCTTAAAGATACAAAACTTTATCAACTACAGAACAATGAAGCCATTGTAGTTATAGATGATCCTTTTGTAGCTAATTGGTTAAAATCGAATTACGTTGAAATTGTTCAAAGTGCCTTATACGAAGCGATTGGTCATGAAATTATGCCTGTTTTCTATACTGAAGATGAATTGGAAAACTTAAAACCGAGTAAAAATAAAGAAACTAATGAGGCAGAACAATTCAAAAAAGAATATACACCTGGTGTAGATGAAGCTGTTATTGGCGGAGAACAGTTCAATACTCATAATACATTCGAAACATTTGTTATTGGGCCTGGCAACAGATTTCCTCATGCAGCGAGTCTTGCTGTTGCTGAAGCACCCGCACAAGCATATAATCCATTATTTATATATGGTGGCGTGGGTTTAGGTAAAACCCATTTGATGCACGCAATTGGACATTATGTATTAGCAAATAATCCTGATGCTAAGGTTATTTATACTTCAAGTGAAAAATTTACTAATGAATTTATTAAATCTATTCGAGATAATAAGACTGAACGTTTTAGAGAAAAATATCGTAATATTGATGTACTTCTCATTGATGATATTCAATTTATTCAAAATAAAGAACAAACTCAGGAAGAATTCTTCCATACGTTTAATGAATTGCATCAAGCAAATAAACAAATTGTTATTTCTAGTGATAGACCTCCTAAAGAAATTGCTAAACTTGAAGATCGACTACGTTCACGTTTTGAATGGGGACTCATTGTTGACATTACACCTCCTGATTATGAAACAAGGATGGCAATTTTACAGAAAAAAATTGGCGAAGAAAACTTAGATATTCCGACTGAAGCACTTACCTATATCGCCAATCAAATTCAGTCAAACATTCGTGAACTTGAGGGTGCATTAACTCGTGTATTAGCATTTTCGAAATTACAAGGTCAACCTATTACAACTGAATTAACAGCCGCAGCGTTGAAAGATATTATCCAAGCGCCTAGATCCAAAAAGATCACTATACAAGATATTCAAAAAATTGTCGGCCAATACTATAGTGTGAAAATTGAAGACTTTAGTGCCAAAAAACGCACAAAATCAATTGCTTATCCTAGACAAATTGCAATGTATCTTTCTCGTGAGCTAACAGATTTTTCACTTCCTAAAATTGGTGAAGAATTTGGTGGACGTGACCATACGACTGTTATTCATGCGCATGAAAAAATCGTAAAAGATATACAAAATGATCCAACTTTTAAACAAGAAGTTGAAAATTTAGAAAAAGAAATAAGAAATCAGTAAAACAATCTGTATTATAACAGTTTTATTGTAGTTTAATTGAGGAATAACGAGATGTAACTATTTTTGTGAATTGTGGATAATGTGCAAAAGTCATACACAGTGTGCACAAGTTATCCACAGTCTCTAAAGGACGACCTTATCACTTAAATTTGAGTTATCCCCTAATCCACAAGCCCTACTACTATTACTACTGTTTTAAAACCTATATAATTTAATATATAAACGACTGGAAGGAGTTTACTATGATGGAATTTACAATTAGAAGAGATTATTTTATTAATCAATTAAACGACACATTAAAAGCCATCTCACCAAGAACAACATTACCAATCTTAACTGGTATAAAAATTGAAGTTAAAAATAACGAAGTAATACTTACTGGATCTGATTCAGAAATATCAATAGAAATCACTATTCCTAAACAAGTTGATGGTGAAACTATTATTGAAATTGCAGAAACTGGCTCAGTAGTACTTCCTGGTCGTTTCTTTGTAGATATTATTAAAAAATTACCAGGTAAAGAAGTTAAATTATCTACCAACGAACAATTCCAAACATTAATAACATCTGGTCATTCTGAATTTAACTTAAGTGGTTTAGATCCTGATCAATATCCTTTATTACCACAAGTTTCTCGTGATGATGCAATTCAATTATCAGTTAAAGTACTTAAAAACGTGATAGCACAAACGAATTTCGCAGTGTCCACCTCAGAAACACGCCCAGTACTAACAGGTGTTAACTGGCTTATACAAGATAATGAATTAATATGCACAGCTACAGATTCACACCGCTTGGCTGTAAGGAAAGTAGCTTTAGAAGACGATTCTGAAAATAAAAATGTCATCATTCCAGGTAAGGCATTATCTGAATTAAATAAAATTATGTCTGACAATGAAGATGATATCGACATTTTCTTTGCATCTAATCAAGTACTTTTCAAAGTGGGTAACGTAAACTTTATCTCACGTTTATTAGAAGGTCACTATCCTGATACATCTCGTTTATTCCCGGAAAATTACGAAATTAAATTAGGCATCGATAACGGTGAATTTTACCACGCAATTGATCGTGCATCATTATTAGCACGTGAAGGCGGAAATAATGTAATAAAATTAAGCACAGGTAATGAATTAGTAGAATTATCTTCAACATCTCCAGAGATTGGTACAGTGAATGAAGAAGTTAAAGCAAGTAATGTAGATGGTGGTAACTTAAAAATTTCTTTCAACTCAAAATATATGATGGATGCACTTAAAGCCATTGATAACGATGAGGTAGAAATAGAATTTTTCGGAACTATGAAACCATTTATTTTAAAACCAAAAGATGATGACTCAGTTACACAACTTATTTTACCAATTAGAACATACTAAGTTAGTGTGAAGGGTTAATAAGTAAGTCATAGTAACTAAATTAAGCAGCATATAATAGTTAACTATTATATAAAAAAATATTATTTACTGACTGATGAACTTTGCAGGAGCGAGACTATGAAATCAATTTGAATATTGGTTTCTGTCCGTTCCTTTTTTTATGGAATTTCAACAGATTAAAAGTAATGTGACACATAAAAACGTGTATACAAGAAAGAGATAATGCTAAAAAGTGAGTAGAGTAAGAATGGTGAAATAAATTTTAATGATTAGAGGCGTATAGAGGGGCAATATAAGCAAAAATTAGACATTAGTGGACCAAAACATCGTAACTCAAAAAAATACGCTGAAAAATAGCTTAAAACGCAAATTTTAGTTAAGCATATAAAAATTTTGGATTTTATAGCAATACTTTTAATTTGTTTTTAAATAATGATTTATGAATGGATTGATATTAATTTTAAGGAAATGGATTATTAATGATTAATTTTTGATATAATATTACTAGTAAAGAGCTATTATAAATAACTTTGAAACTAAATATTAAAAAATAGTTAAAATAAGTTGGAAGAAATCGCTTACTCACTGTATTTTACATGAAATTTTTCGTAAAAAAAGGTATAATATATAAGTGAGCTTAAAAGAAATGGAGTGATTGATTTGGTTGAAGAGGTAATCGTTGATGGGGATATTACTTTAGGACAATTTCTAAAGACAGAAGGTATTATCGAATCCGGCGGACAAGCAAAATGGTTCTTACAAGATTTTGACGTCATGATTAATGACGAACGTGAAACACGTCGTGGTAAAAAATTAAATCATCGAGATAATATTGTTATACCAGAAGTCGGTTCATTTTTGATTTTACATCAAGGTGAAGAATGAAATTAAAAAAACTCCAACTCGAGCATTATCGAAATTATGAGTCAATCAGTTTAAATTGTCATCCTGACGTAAATATTTTGATTGGTGAAAATGCTCAAGGGAAGACAAACTTACTTGAATCAATATATACCTTAGCATTAGCAAAAAGCCATAGAACTTCTAATGACAAAGAACTGATACGTTTTAATAGCGATTATGCTAAAATAGAGGGTGAACTTAGTTATAGATATGGCGACATGCCTTTAACGATGTATATTACCAAAAAAGGCAAGCAAGTTAAAATCAATCACTTAGAGCAAAGTAGACTGACACAATATATAGGTCATTTAAATGTCGTATTGTTTGCGCCTGAAGATTTAAACATTGTCAAAGGATCGCCACAAGTTAGACGCAGATTTATAGATATGGAACTCGGCCAAATATCTGCGGTATATTTAAATGATTTATCACAATATCAGAGGATTTTAAAACAAAAAAATAATTATTTGAAGCAACTGCAATATGGTCAAAAGACGGATAGTACAATGCTAGAAGTCTTAAATCAACAATTTGCAGAGTATGCGCTCAAAATTACACAAAGACGTGAACATTTTATTAAAGAACTTGAATCACTAGCTAAACCTATCCATTCTGGTATTACCAATGAACGTGAAACATTGTCGTTAGAGTACTTGCCAAGTATTAAATTGGCAGATGAAGAACAAAGTGAGACGGAACGACTAGAGGGAGTCTTAACTTTACTTAAAGACAATATGGAACGTGAGAAAGATAGAGGCGTATGTTTATATGGCCCTCACAGAGATGATTTAGGTTTTAATGTAAATGGTATGGACGCTCAAACGTATGGTTCGCAAGGTCAACAGCGAACAACCGCACTATCAATAAAACTCGCTGAAATTGAGTTGATGAATATTGAAGTCGGTGAGTATCCAATATTATTGCTAGATGATGTATTAAGTGAATTAGATGATTCGCGTCAATCTCATTTATTGAGCACTATTCAACATAAAGTGCAGACTTTTGTAACGACGACATCCGTAGATGGTATAGAACATGAAATTATGAAAAACGCTAAACTTTATCGCATTAACCAAGGCGAAATTATAAAGTAACAGAAAGTGAAGGTGGAAGCATTGTCAGATGTGAACAACACGGAAGATTATGGTGCTGGACAGATACAAGTATTAGAAGGTCTAGAAGCGGTACGTAAAAGACCTGGTATGTATATAGGATCAACTTCAGAAAAAGGTTTACACCATCTTGTATGGGAAATTGTTGATAATAGTATTGATGAAGCACTTGCAGGGTATGCTAACCAAATCGAAGTTGTTATCGAAAAAGATAATTGGATTAAAGTAACAGATAATGGACGTGGTATTCCAGTAGGTATACAAGAAAAAATGGGACGTCCAGCAGTTGAAGTTATTTTAACAGTACTTCATGCCGGTGGTAAATTCGGCGGCGGCGGATACAAAGTTTCTGGTGGTCTACATGGTGTAGGTTCTTCTGTAGTTAACGCCTTATCTGAAGACTTGGAAGTTTATGTATATAAAGATCGTCAAGTTTATCATCAAGCTTATAAAAAGGGCGTTCCTCAATTCGACTTGAAAGTAGTTGAAGAAACAGAAGATGATAATACTGGTACAGTAATTCGTTTTAAAGCGGACCCTGAGATTTTTACAGAGACGACTGTATATCACTATGAGACATTACAACAACGTACAAGAGAACTTGCTTTCTTAAATAAAGGCATTTCAATTACTTTGAGAGATGAACGTGGTGAAGAAGTCAGAGAAGACACTTATCACTACGAAGGTGGTATTAAGTCTTACGTTGAGATGTTAAATGAAAACAAAGAGCCATTACATGAAGAACCTATATATGTCCATCAAACAAAGGATGATATTGAGGTTGAAATAGCATTACAATACAACAAAGGCTTTGCAACTAACTTATTGACTTATGCGAATAACATACACACTTATGAAGGTGGTACACATGAAGAAGGCTTTAAACGAGCACTTTCTCGTGTATTAAATAGCTATGGGATAAGTAGTAAAATTATCAAAGATGATAAAGAGAGACTTTCAGGTGAAGATACACGTGAAGGTTTAACAGCGATTGTTTCAATCAAACATGGCGATCCACAATTTGAAGGACAAACGAAAACAAAATTAGGTAACTCTGAGGTACGTCAAGTTGTTGATAAATTATTCTCTGAGTTGTTCGAACGTTTCTTATTAGAGCACCCGCAAGTAGGACGCATAGTTGTTGAAAAAGGTATTATGGCTTCTCACGCGCGTCTTGCTGCGAAAAAAGCACGTGAAGTGACACGTCGTAAATCTGCTTTAGAAATCTCAAGCTTACCTGGTAAACTTGCAGATTGTTCTAGTAAAGATCCTTCCAGAAGTGAAATCTTTATCGTAGAGGGTGACTCTGCCGGAGGGTCTACAAAATCAGGTAGAGACTCGGAAACACAAGCGATTTTGCCATTGCGTGGTAAGATATTAAACGTTGAAAAAGCTCGCTTAGACAGAATATTAAATAATAATGAAATCCGTTCTATGATTACAGCATTTGGTACAGGTATTGGTGGAGAATTTGATTTAAGTAAAGCACGTTACCACAAAATTGTACTTATGACTGATGCTGACGTTGATGGTGCACATATTAGAACATTACTATTAACTTTCTTCTATCGCTTTATGAGACCGCTAATAGAAGCCGGCTATGTATATATCGCTCAACCGCCTTTATTCAAATTAACACAAGGTAAACAAAAGTATTATGTGTTTAATGAACGTGAATTGGAAAAACTGAAATCCGAGTTAGATCCTACGCCGAAATGGTCGATTTCACGTTATAAAGGTCTTGGCGAAATGAACGCAGACCAATTGTGGGAAACAACAATGAACCCAGAAAACAGAGCTATGTTACAAGTATCATTAGATGATGCGATAGAGGCAGATCAAGTTTTTGAAATGCTTATGGGAGACGTTGTTGAGAATCGTAGACAGTTTATTGAAGATAACGCAGTCTATGCCAACCTAGATTTCTAATTGTATGAACTGAATTTTTGAAGGAGGATATCTTGATGGCTGAATTACCTGAATCAAGAATTAATGAACGAAATATAACGAGTGAGATGCGTGAATCATTTTTAGATTATGCGATGAGCGTTATTGTATCACGTGCTTTACCAGATGTTAGAGATGGTTTGAAACCAGTACATCGACGTATATTGTATGGTTTGCATGAACAAGGTATGACACCAGATAAGTCATACAAGAAGTCTGCACGTATTGTTGGGGACGTAATGGGTAAATATCACCCACATGGTGACTCATCTATTTATGAAGCAATGGTAAGAATGGCACAAGACTTCAGCTATCGATATCCTTTAATTGATGGACAAGGTAACTTTGGTTCAATGGATGGCGATGGCGCAGCTGCGATGCGTTATACAGAAGCACGTATGTCTAAGATAACACTAGAAATGCTCAGAGATATAAACAAAGATACGATTGATTTTATAGATAACTATGATGGTAATGAGAGAGAGCCGGCAGTCTTACCATCAAGATTTCCAAACTTACTAGTTAATGGTGCTTCTGGTATCGCAGTAGGTATGGCTACAAACATTCCACCACATAATTTAACAGAAGTTATCAATGGTGTATTGAGTTTGAGTCATAATCCGGACATTACTGTTGCAGAATTGATGGAAGATGTTCAAGGGCCTGACTTCCCAACGGCTGGAATTATACTTGGAAAGAGCGGTATTCGTCGTGCATTTGAAACAGGTCGTGGATCTATTCAAATGCGTTCTCGTGCAGAAATTGAAGAACGTGGTGGCGGACGTCAACGTATCGTTGTAACTGAAGTCCCATATCAAGTGAATAAAGCACGTATGATCGAAAAAATTGCTGAATTAGCACGTGATAAAAAAATTGAAGGTATTACAGATTTACGTGACGAAACAAGTTTACGTACAGGTGTACGTGTTGTTATTGATATTCGTAAAGATGCAAATGCAAGTGTCGTACTAAATAATTTATATAAACAAACACCATTACAAACATCATTTGGTGTGAATATGATTGCTTTAGTTAACGGCAGACCTAAATTAATTTCACTAAAAGAAGCTTTAGAAGAATACTTAGAGCATCAAAAAGTAGTGGTACGTAGACGTACAGAATATAACTTGAAGAAAGCATTAGATCGCGCACATATTTTAGAAGGACTAAGAATTGCATTAGACCATATCGATGAAATCATTCGAGTGATCCGTGAATCAGAAACTGATAAAGTAGCGATGGCTAGCTTACAAGCACAATTTAAATTATCTGAACGTCAAGCTCAAGCTATCTTAGACATGCGTTTAAGACGTTTGACAGGTTTAGAGCGAGACAAGATTGAATCTGAATATAATGAATTAATAGCATATATCGAGGAATTAAAAGAGATTCTTGCTGATGAAGAAAAATTATTACAAATCGTCCGCAATGAATTAATCGATATACGTGAACGTTATGGTGACGAACGTAGATCTGAAATTCAACTTGGCGGATTAGATGATATCGAAGATGAAGATTTAATACCTGAAGAACAAATCGTGATTACATTAAGTCACAATAACTATATTAAACGTTTACCAGTTTCTACATATAGAGCACAACATCGTGGTGGACGTGGCGTGCAAGGTATGAATACACTTGAGGAAGACTTTGTTAGTCAACTCGTAACGTTAAGTACGCACGACAACGTATTGTTCTTTACTAATAAAGGACGCGTGTACAAACTTAAAGGTTATGAAGTGCCTGAACTATCACGTCAGTCTAAAGGTATCCCAGTAGTCAACGCAATTGAACTAGATAATGACGAATCAATCAGTACTATGATTGCCGTTAAAGACTTAGAAAGTGAAGACGATTACTTAGTATTTGCAACACGCAAAGGTAGAGTGAAGCGTTCTGCATTGAGTAACTTCTCTCATATTAATAAAAACGGTAAGATTGCGATTAGCTTCAAAAATGATGATGAACTGATTGCTGTTCGTCTCACTGATGGAGAACAAGACATTCTGATTGGTACATCTCATGCATCACTAATACGCTTTAACGAAACTACATTGCGTCCGCTTGGTCGTACAGCAGCAGGAGTTAAAGGTATTACACTTAGAGAAGATGATAAAGTTGTCGGTTTAGATGTCACTAATGCTGAGAGCGATGAAGAGATTCTAGTCGTTACTGAAAATGGATATGGTAAACGTACCACAGTCGGTGATTACAGATTATCAAACCGTGGCGGTAAAGGTATAAAAACAGCTACAATTACTGAGCGTAACGGTAACATTGTATGTATTACTTCAGTAACTGGAGAAGAAGACCTGATGGTTGTAACAAATTCAGGTGTTATTATTCGTATTGATGTAGAAGATATCTCACAAAATGGTCGTGCTGCCCAGGGTGTAAGATTGATTAAATTAGGTGATAACCAAATTGTATCAACAGTAGCTAAAGTAAATGATGAAGATGAAATTAAAGAAGTTGATGAATCAACTGAAGCTATAGCCTCTAATGTAGATAATGACATTGCATCACAAACTGATTTACAAGGTTCACAAAATAGTGAAAACATTGTAGAAGATGATGCGCCAGGAAATGCGATTCACACAGAAGTTGAAGACGAGGAAAATGCGTCAAACAATGATGAGCGACAAGAAATAAGACAAGACTTCATGGATCGTGTTAATGAAGATATAGATAACGCGGATCATGGAACTGATGAAAATAACGAAGAAGAATAATAATTCTAACTAAAAGACCTACCTCATATGAGGTAGGTCTCAGACTGTCGACAAAGTCTCCGACTTTGTTGGCAGTTTTTTTGTGCACGC